>Ga0136643_10014049_pt1 | contig 12005 bp, 13 predicted proteins | sample TergutLab28metaG_FD_96883 | JGI IMG/M metagenome (GOLD analysis project Ga0136643, IMG submission 96883) | Labiotermes labralis P1 segment gut microbial communities from Petit-Saut dam, French Guiana - Lab288 P1 (version 3) (version 3) | ecosystem: Host-associated > Arthropoda: Insects >...
CCCCCCCCCCCAAAAAAAAAAAAAAACTGAGAAAGGATCTGTCTCCATCCTCAAGTAATCAGGGATGGGCCAGTGATACAGGCTAGCCCCTTGTAAAGTGCCCATCATGATACATTCTCCCGCTCCCACTTAACAACTGAAAATGCAGATAGATCATTCTTCAAACACTGTGCGTATTTTTAGCCTCGGAAGATGGAAAGTGTCCAAAATATCAGTCGTGTCTATTACAATAAATTGCCAGAATCCTTCAAAGTTGAAACCACATTCATTTAAACATGCTGTCATTCAATTTAGCTAAAAAAATTACACCCAGTCATCGTTAAACCCTTGTTGTGTTCCGAAAAAACTGGGTGTAAATGAAAATGGCATAAGGCAAAAAATGGTATTCCCATCAGAAATAAGAGGTTAGCTTAATACAACAATGTCAGACTAATGGTGTTAAACTGAAAATACATGCAAATTAAAGAAGGTGTGTCAATTTGCAAGGGGCACTGAAGGAAAAAAAGGCATAAAGCAAGCAGGCATAAAACACAGACTCGGTTGTACTGACAAAACCTACAGGAGAACCCTGATCATGTTCACTAATCCATATGTCTTTCTTATCATGTTTTTTGAACTGGACTTAAAAGGAAGCAAATAATAAGACCGTGATGATAAATGCAGGACAGCAAACAAAATAGCCCCCCATTATGGTCAGACCTTAAGATCAAATCAAGCTCAATGAAAGAAAACTAGACATGTGCCCAAAGATGTAAACTGATCTTACACTGCTTGTTCTCAAACCATATCTTAACCAGGCGATCGGATCTGCCAGCAGTAGCAAAAAGAGTGCCATCAGGAGAGAATGACATGTGGAAGACTGGAGTTGCAGTGTGACAACTCCACACACATTCCCAGCCTCGATCATCCTCCTCTTGACCAGATGGCTGTTGTGGGTGAATCTCTTCTCCAATTTCAAAAGTCACACCTGCACCCTGAGCTGCAGACACAATATTCTGTCATAAGTCTCACTCAAAATAAAAGCAGCACATCCTCATTTGTTATACTATACTTACTTACTCCATGGTGCAGAGTCCTTCTTGAGCAGCTAACTGATTTGCAGCTAGTCAAGAAATTCCCTGCATTTCACGTAACCTGAAGGTTCATTACCGCACTTACAAGCGTCCGCCACCTGTCTCTATCCTGGGCCAGCCCAATCCAGTCCATATACCCACATCCCACCTCCTGGAGATCCATACTAATATTATCCACCCATCTACACCTACGTCTCTCCAGTGGTCTCTTTCCCTCCAGCTTCCCCACCAAGACCCTATACACCCCCCTCTCCTCACCCATACACGCCACATGCCCAGCCCATTTCATTCTTCTCGATTTTATCACCCGCACAATATTTCGTGAGGAATACAAATCATTTAGCTCCTCCTTATGCAATCTCCTCCATTTCCCCATTACCTCGTCCCTCTTAGGTCCAAATATTCTCCTCAACACCATGTTCTCAAACACCCTCAGCTTCCTTTCCTCTCGCAATGTCAGCGACCAAGTTTCACACCCATACAAAACAACAGGCAAAATTATAGTTCTATATATTTGTTACACTATATTAACCTTTAACGGATGAATGGGACACTGCTGTCACATTAAATGCACATCCTTTTCATCCAAATGGGAAAAGTGTCCCACAATCAGAATTTAAATTCAATAGTACCGAAACTTGGGATTTTACCCTTACCCTGCTAATTTGGAAAATATGGTGAGCTCCTAATAATGCCAGCAAATGGCATATGGGATTTAACTTGGCATTTAAAGGGTTAATATGCCATACACTGAGGGTATCAACATTTAAGTGGCAGCCCTGCAATATTACACTGTAGAGAACAGTAAATACATCCCAACATTTCAGAAAATAGTGCTGCCTCCATCTACAGGGTAACTGAACTGGATTAAGGTGGCTGATGAAATGAATGGGAAGAGGAAATGTGTCAATTATACAGAAAGGTTCCAAGGATTTTGACCCATCAGAACCACACATAAAAGAGCTAAATCCCGAGCTGTGTAACACACACACACACACATTCCATTTTGTGTCACTTTATATAATATACTGCTATAGCACTCGACATGAACTCTAGCTGAGGAGAAAACATTATCTGTGTCCAGTGTAATGTTGCAACACCTTATTATTGAAATATTACAATAACTTCTAGCATATAAAGATAAGCTGGAATAGTGTAATCAATACTTTGACGAGGCTACAGGCTGGATGAACCAGGGGTTGATTCGTGGCAGGGGAATAAACTTATTTTCATAGTCAGTATAGCAACTCACTATGGACTGACAGTCGAGGGATCGTATCCTGGTGCAGGCGAGATTTTCTGCACCCGTCCAGACTGGCCATGGGGCCCACAATGGGTACCAGATCTCTTACATGGGGTGGGGGGGTAAAGCAGCTGGGGTGTGCTTTTAAGAACACACCTCCATCCAGCCCCTTTGGGCTTTTCATGGCCTGTTAGAGGGTGAACTCTACCTTTCAACTTTACATTCAAAACACCCTGACCAACTCTGGAGCCCATCCAGCCTCCCATTCAATGCGGACTGGGGTCTCTTTCCCCAGGAACAAGGCAGCCAGGATATGGAGCAGAATGCACAGTGCCAGGATCAAGTTTTGAATTAAAATTGTCATACACATAAAAGGAGAACCTGTCTCAGAGTCATCCTCCATTAAGGCAACATGCTGATGCCAAAGCTGTAGAATTTCTCCTCCGGTGAGAAGACGTGTTCCTTCCAGGTTCCATGACAATGAACTGATAAGAGACTCAGTTTGCAAGCTCCCAGTCTGTACCCATCTGTAGTCCAGGTGCTACAAAAAATAAATAAATAAATAAAAATAAAATATGTAGGTTATTCGGAAAGTACCATCTGCGCATATCTCTCATGCATCCTCGTCACTGTCACTTTGCGCATGTGCAGTGACTTCCTCTATCAATTGAGAAACCACAGACGCCATTTCGTGAAATTTGTGTTATGTTTATGTTTGTTCCTGTGTGTGAAACATGTTTAAAACAATTAAAGGGACCACTAACTGTGAAATACGGTCTGTAATTCGTTTTTTGAATACTAGGAATGTGCTACCAAGTGAGATTCATCAGCAGATCTGTCAAGTGTATGGTGACAATGCGATAAGTGATGGCATGGTTAGGAAATGGGTTCGGATGTTCAATGAAGGACAAGACAATGTGCATGATGAGGCGCAAAGTGGGCGTCCATCTTTGGTGAATGATGATTTGGTGCATAAGGTCAATGGAAGAGTGCGTGACAACAGACGTTTCACAATTTCTCATCTATCTCTGCACTTTCCTCAGATTTCAAGGACTCTACTTTATTACATTGTCAGTAGTCATTTGGGTTATCGGCGGCCGCATTCTATGAGGTGGGTATACAAAAACTTGTGCCCCGCTACGATAAGTGTCTCAATAATGGCGGCGAAGATGTGGAAAAATAGTTTGAAGAATGTAGAATCTGATAACAATAAAAGTTTATACAAAACCTTACTCAATTTTTTTTTACAGCGAAACGGTACTTACTGTCTGAACAAGCTTCATACATAAAACACATAAGCCATACACATGACAGAGTATAAGCATTTCAATCATGCTATTGAACCACATGATTCTGTCAAACTAAACAAGAAGTCAGTCATTCAGTCAGTCATTCCATCTATCACTCAATCAATCAATCAATCAATCTTACTCATTTCAATGTAAATAACTAAAGACAACTATCACATACATGTGCACTATTATTGTGGATAAGCGGTGTAGGTTCGTATATGCAAACTTGATTTTCATATGCTGCAGCAATCTTTCCTGTGTCTGTAGAGCAATCCACACAGCTGATTCTGATATAGTTATGGCAAGCACCTGGTATAATCTGCACTCGTTCGAAAGTACTTGCCAGAATAACAATGTTGCAACCAGCAGCATAAGCCTGAAACAACCAAACCAACACCATCATACATATATGATTCTTACTACCGTGAAAGAGATCTCTTCCTTACAATTTTTATTTACAATTCATGCTACTCTATTAAAATTCCCACCTGACATACTCTAGGTAATATACGTGAAAGAACTTTTTATATTATACATATGATCTAGAATACATTAGGTGGGGATTTAAATACAGCAGCATAAACTGTAACAAAAGGAATAATTATAAATTACAAAAGTTTTAAGACCTTCCTTTCCTGTACATTTACATTTCTCACCTACTGATGACCCTTCGGGGTTGAAGCATGCAGCATTAATGTAAAAAGAACAGGTGGATCAGCTGTATCAATTTAATATACATTCCATACTGCCAATATACAAGACTGTGTGATTAAGGAATATGATTTAATGTTTATAACCAACAGCACTTGTGGCAACATGAGTTGCTACATGCAGCAGGAATCCAAGTTTGGTGGGTTATTTCCTTTATGGACAAAATTTATTAAGCCCTATTTATGTGCCTCCCCTTATAGCCCGTATTATCCATTACTAGGTTAAGAATGATATCAATCTGTAGTTTAATGATAAACCATTACCACCACTATGACACTCGAACTGGACTTCACCATAGATAATGCAATATTCTAAAAACACAACTCACAGGTTGGCTATGTCTCCAAACACACTATGTTCTTACATAAAAATGTTTATATTTTAATTAGACAATAGACAACACCTTCTAGACATTCATAACCATACATTTTTACTTAGCTGGGGGGTTAGCCTGTCATAAAACCCTCAACCTGAAGGGTCAGGATATTTTATCAGGGTTTACTCCCTTATACGATTTGCTTTCACCACAGCTTCCAGAGTGTCATCTACCCTTGGCTTGATTTTGAAGTGTCCTTCTCCTAGGAGAGTTGCAACCATGCTCAAGGGTCCCTCCTACCCTATCTGATAGACCCTTATGATCAGGTCCATCAGACCCCCTTGCTCTTTCTGCTCTGAGAAGGCAAGGAATCGTTGTATTCTGCACATGCCAATGGAATGAATGAATGAATGAATGAACGAATGGACAACACCCAGTTTGGGTGCCACAGCTGTAACATTAGGGGTTAGCCTAAATGGTTGGTGTTTATATGTGAAACCTGTTACACATGGATATCAAGAGCAAAGAATTATGGCTCAAAAAAATATCAGCAACTTACTTTACAAAATTACCTCCATGCTCAAGACTGAATATACAGATTAATTTACATACTAGAAACAGCGTGGAATGTGATGACAATTCAGAAATATATAACAAAGGTAAATCAGTCCCATTACAGGCCCAAGGTGCCCAAGAGGGTTCCAGGAAGTTAAGGTTCCCAGATTATGTGACAATGGCCCAGGATGATGGTAAGGTTGTCAGCTTTACGCACGGCCACTTTTTAACCCCAGGAAATATTCCTGGTGCTCATTTCTGTTAGAGGCTGAGTTGACCCTAGGGCCACAGTGCGATCGGAAGGATTATGTCAATGAAAAATTCCAATGACACCAGCTGGAATCGAACCAGCGACCTTCCAATTTGTAGCACAGCACCTTAACCACTGTGCTACCACAGTTCCCAATATACAACAAAAGTTCTTATAAAAGTGGATCATTCAAATTCTACATTTCAACTACAGAGTTAAGGACATATGGTAACACTACCATACATTCAGTACATAATTATATGCTGGTAAAAAATAATAATAAAGTACAATAGAATATACAAAAAATATAAATATTCAAATACATCATACAAAATTCCATAAAAACTGAATGATAGTTAGCTCTAGCAGTTAAAACTTGTAACTTATATTCATAAGTTGCCCAGCTGGAATCTCCATTCACCACCAGCTATCCTGAGGTGTTTGTAGTTTAATCAGTCCCATCCAGCAACAGGCTGCATAAAAACCTCAGACTGTAACTGTCTCCTTCCAAATCCTTTCCAACTGATGCTTCAACAATCATCCTACCATCCAATGTCATATAACCTGACACACTGACAGTGTGGTACAATAAATGTACAAATAAATAAATATAAAAGAATCTGATCCATAAAATGTAACTCCATACAAGTATGAAGACACACAATAATCGCACACTTGACATGACTACATGCTTGTACTACTTTGTTCTCTGGCTTGCCTAAAATTTTGTCTTCTATAATTACATTTACATCACTGCGTCCACAGCAAACTTAGACATACTCGTTTTAGTTACTGAAAATTTCATAAATTCTAAATGGAAGTAACCTTGTATTTGTAGTACTGATAATCAATGACTTCCACCCAGAAGCATTAAAAACACAGGTACAGTTGTCCCAATACATACCATGAAGGCATGCAACCTCAGCACCAGATGGAGGCAAGTGGTCAGCCTCACTCTCCTGCCATGCTACCCATGGTAAAAGAGCCCCCATTACCCACTGAATAAGACGCTGGGTTGGCTGCAGAGCGAGTCAGCACATTTCTACGAGATAAATCTCTTACACTTGCTGGCATTCGAATTCCAGCTGGTCCAGCTCACAGCCTATTCACTATTGTGACTACGTCATCCTGGCTCCATCTTTCAGAGGCATTACACATTTAAATGAATACAATAAGAGTTTCAAGAAGGTCAGTTCATTTAAAAAGATGTTCATATTAACTTCATGAGAAGTTAAGGACTGTACCTCACACAAATAACACTATACAGTTTAAGAAATTAAAGTAGCTTGATTTCTTTAAAAGTCTAGCCTTTTACATAATTATAATACAATTATCACCAATGTTTCACAATACGTTAACTTGTAAGCATATATACTTCATAGCCTTGCAGAATTTGAATTATCAGTATCTTCCAGTCGTTTCCAGCCCTTAAAATAAACGAAAATAACCAATCTATACCTAAGGAAAAGGGATGAGTCAAAATTCCGGAAAAGATTTGAAAAATATATAAAATTATAAAACATACTACAAATGGGTTGCAGAACGTCAACAAAGTTACTTTATGGGTCCACTTGTTATCCTTCATTACTAATGTCCATTCTCAAGCTTACACAATCGAAAGAAAACTAAAATTACTAAAGATATGAACTGTCAGATCAGATCAAGAATCTGTACGGCAAAGGCAGAGACTTTCTTCGGCGTACAATCCAACAATCCCTGTATATTTCCAGCATAAGAATATATGTTTACATAAATACAAATGAAAAAAAAATACTGTTATTTTGCAACATACCGTAAATGGGATACCCTCAACACTTCCCACAGCAAAGCAGCGATCGCCTGCGTTACAAGCACCACTTAATATTTGATGACAATTCATTCTTCAGAAGTTACACAGGAAAATTTCTGTTAGTAGGAACGGTGAAAGATGTGTTAATGTATCCTTTTATGCTATAAATTGTGATTAAATATCACCATAATATACTTTTTCCCGTCTCCAAATCTAACGTCTCAGAAGCCATTTTCTTGGTTCCTGGACACTCTTTCTTTGCGATGGACCTACTGCACGAAGTCACTGCGACGTACAGAGCAGTTGAACTAGGGGACCCGTGATTCGACTGAAATTATGTAACCACAAATAAAAATGTTCACAGTTCCTGTACCTCACACATTTATAGTGGTACATAAAACAAGGAGGCAAAACAGCCGGAACCTATATTATGCTTTAAAACTAGGTTATCTTTGCGGCACAAGGCAGAAAATATTAAATAGCTCTACAGAACACAAGTGGGCGTGGTCACGCGCTTTTATAATGACAAAAGGAAAGCATCTCGAAAACTCGATCCATGAACTGAACAGATGACAGTACAGTACAGTTATATATGATCAGTGAGTAACGTTTGTGGTCGTTTGGCAGGTGCAGGCGAACGAGAAGCACGTAATCGGTGATACAGTACAGTGGAGTTCGCCCATCTTTGGCTGTTTGTTGTAAAATAAAATTTCTGACCTCACCTCAACCAGCTGTAACCGAGAAGAAAGACTTAGCTATAAAGCAGAAAGGTTGTGTGTGTCACCTTTTGTAACATGTACCTTTCTCCATCATTCCCACTCAAAGGCTTTTGACTGTATAAATGGTAAAATATTGCTAGCGAATTACATTTTTGTGGCATTCAAGGAACACGTACAAATTGATTCAGGTGCTACGTAATGGAGAACAAAAGCCGAAATCATCTAATAATTTTCAAAATTTTCTGTCACATCAGGGAATAAAACTTGAAAGTTATCAAGGGTCAATTCTAGGACCCTGACTTTACATAATGTACCTATGTTACTTGGCTCAAAGAATAAATCCTTTATTATAATCTATAATTTACCCATGTCTGAGGTGTCATTTTTTTCTAGTTTACATTTAATGATATATGTTAAGTATAATAGCTCTATCTTATATTGGTGAATGATATACTGCCATTAAGTTGGCTGAACGTCTGTGTGCAACAAACAGGCCAATAATAAAATTTATAACACGTAATTCTCCATTATATGAGTTAAATGTAAATACAAAATTTCTTGGTTGGTAGATAACCACCTGAACTGGAAGAATAACATGGACAAAATGATCCATAATTTACATTAAACGCGTTATGAAACTAAGTGTGTGTTTCACGCAGGCAACACAAACTCTGAAAACAATTTGTTTTGCCTATTTTTACTGTGTAATGAAATATACACTAATTATGTGGGGATTTTCATCTTACAGTAAAAAGACATTTAATTTACAACAGAAATTATTAAAATTATGGTTGGTACAAAATCTATAAATTCAAGTAGAAACCTGTTTCAGGAACAGGGATTGTACTTCTTCCATGTGATTTAATAATTTATTTAATTAACTTCATTTTATGTAACCAAGATAATTTTCAAATAAATTCAGACTGGTTATAATACCAACACAAGAAATGAGCACAAGCTAAATAGACCAGTTACCAACCTTTCATGTTTTCAAGGTAAGTACATACTACACTGACATCAGCATTTTCAACCATTCACCAAATACACTCATCCTGGAGCTTAAAAGTGGCCGGTGCGTAGGGCTGACATATTTGCCACCTTCACTTGCTGATAGTCAAAAAACCATGGGAACCTCAACCTCCTAGAGACCTAAGGGCCTGTACAGGGATGGCTTTACCATATACACTCAAAAGTCTTCTGAAAGAAAGGTTGAAGAATGCTTACTGGTAATAATCAGCATTCTGAAGGACACAGCACCAATAATAATCTCTGTGGTCCTTTTAACTGAATAGCAGTTATATGCACCACAAACTGATAGCATGCTATCATCATCATCATACATATTTGTTCACTCAGTGGATACATAACTAAAGATAGCCACAAATTCACATTTATTATAACTAACAAAACTTATTATTTCACACGCCTTACTCTTTGTTTTCTCACCTGTAATCTAACCCCCAATGGTATTATGACAATGCATTGCACACCCTCTTAACACGTTCAGTAAATACCTAATGGAAAGTAAACATATATGTATGTATGTATTAAGTTCAGATTCTGTCTAGGACATTACATTAGTACTCATGGCTTGTTACTATGTTTTTCTGTCTAAATACGCTATGTATTGTACTGATGAACTGTACATTCTGAGCAAATAGCATTCTTGTATAAATTTGATTTGATTTATTTCCTTATTATTATCATAAGTATTTTATTGTAATGACTCTTTCTGTATTATATCTATTGTTATACCTGACAAGTTCTATATCCACCTCAGTGGATCTCTGGAATACTAAATAAATGAATGAATGAAATATTAATGCTGAAGTCATCAAATGGGGGTCCATAAAATTTTTGGACATTAAACAAGGATCCTCACACTACAAAAGCTTGAGAACCACTGCACTAGATTTCTATCAGTGGATCCGAAAACAAAAGCTTTTACTGAAAACTTACTGAATGTGCATTGAGCCTGCCAAGCTTCTCCAAGTGTTGCCAAATGGTATGCATGCAGTAAAAATTTTAATTTGTTTTAATGGATCCTCATTTAGAGGCTTTTCTTTTCTCATTTATTTCATGGCATGTATATTATGTTTCTGACAACAATGCAACAGCACACATGTTATGGAAATCTTATGTTTATTGGGCCTTGCATCATCTTGATAGTTGAATAAAGAGAGACCAACTTGATGTCACTTGCTTTTTTATTTCATTATTTAATGCTCAGCATGTTTCAGATGTTAATACATCCATCCTTTGGAGCTTGCAACTTATTTGTTGAGTTATTTCATGGGTTGTATTGCTCTGGTTCGATGTGTGTTGGTGTTATGGTGTGGTTTGGCAAGGGTGGTGTGGTATCCAGATGCAGGCTGAAGCACTAGCGCTTCAGCCTGCATCTGCATTCGATCATGTCCATTGACATGGACAAGGTTGGTGTTATGGCAGCATATTCGCCAGAATATATAGAATAATTCTTGTAATTTTTAGCCAAGCAGTGTACAAGGCTCCCTGATAATGGATCCTCTGTGATCCAAAATATGTTTGAGCACTTTTAAATACTGTATAATTTTAATTGTATCTACATATTATATATTGTGCATTAGTTGGACAATTAAGTGCTTAAGTGAGGTTATTTGGTTGATCATGAAGGGTGGGGTTGTAAGCTGAAGTTTTGCTTAGGACAGAAATTACTTTGGGCTGGCCCTGGTAATATCGCTTGATGTGGATGGAAGCTACCAAATTAACTCTCTGGAAGTTCACATGTAACAATGAAATCAGAATTGCACATACTTTGTGTCACATTGTATTTTCTTCTTGTTATTACCTTTCCTCGCTCACAGTGATTCAAAAAATTGACCACCCAGCACAAATTCATAAATCGTTTCCCAAGTCACCCAGTCTACTGAGCACTACAGAGGACCTAAGCAACATCTGTATGCAAAACTGATGTAGCAAGCTGTTGGCCAAAGAAGACAGACTGACAACTAACCAATTGAATAACTGCCTATATGAAGCACAGTCCCTCTCAAGAAGCTAGGAGTCCCTTTGCCAGTCAAAAAATTCCCAACATTTAATGTAACCTCAAAGATTCTTCGCCATGTTCGGAACAGGCCGCCACATGTTCCGACCTGCATCACATGAATCCAGGCCACTTCGTCCTATCCAGTTTCTTCAAGATTCACCCTCCAAGTGGCCTCTTTCCTTCAGTTTCCCACACCAAAATCCTCTGTGCACTTCGTTCCTGTACCATTCAATGCCATATAATCTGACAGTGTGTTACAATGAACCGTTTATAAAGACACCACAAACTAAAATAAACTTCAGCATAAATCGTTGTAGTTAATGAGCTATTACACTACATGGGAGGCCAGAAAGGCCCCACCACATTCCTGCATCGACCGTTTTGTGACTGACTGGCGTGTGTCGTTTAATTTAAAAATGTTAGAGCAAAATATCCATATATTTAAATGGCAACAGGCTATACGGTTTGTTACCATACATAATACGCAAGATGCCCGCATACATACGAATTTCTGATTATGTTCCCCTACCGGAAAAAAATTGGACACATTTGAGAGGGGTGTATATAAATATACATTTAATTGCAATTAATCGTGCTGATACAACCGTTACATATTAAAATTAAAACACAGTTTATTTTATTATAATAAATCATAAGAGAGATAAAGCGCCAGAATTGTTGACAAATGCCTGGCGAATTAATTGGTCGGTCAATAAACAGCACTGGTTGGTGGCGCGGCGCAGTGGAAGGTGCTCGAACTATTTAAGATGCCGTTCACTGTATGCTGATACTGTACTCGAGTATGTTCTCTTGCTTCGTGTTTTGGTTAGTAATTTAGTGTGTACTACCGGGTGATGTACAAATATAATTCTATAATAACTTTGTATTGCCCAATACGCTGGTTCTCATATTAAGTAATTTGATTTTGCTGTATGATTGCACTTAATACTGATGTTATATATTTTAAACTATATTATACAACACGAAGATTTAGGAGGCAATCGCTTGTTTGAGGTACAATCCTGGCATTCA
>Ga0136643_10014051_pt1 | contig 12004 bp, 7 predicted proteins | sample TergutLab28metaG_FD_96883 | JGI IMG/M metagenome (GOLD analysis project Ga0136643, IMG submission 96883) | Labiotermes labralis P1 segment gut microbial communities from Petit-Saut dam, French Guiana - Lab288 P1 (version 3) (version 3) | ecosystem: Host-associated > Arthropoda: Insects >...
ATAAGTTTATTTCATGCCTCTACATGTTTCGAGCACTATGTGCTCGAAACATGTAGAGGCATGAAATAAACTTATTGTAAAACAAAAATTTTGTGCATCAAGTTGGTTAATTACTAAGATAAATATACTGAGATGCACGGTCAGCAAAACATCAAAAAAGCGCTACTGGTACTCTATTTGGAAGGCTCGTTCATCCACGCGTTACCTTCTATTTCGTGTGCAGTTTGTGTTTCATACTCCCATATCGTTCGGTGTTAAATATTCTTTCTCAGGCAGAATAAACAACGAAAGTCCACAGACCTCCAGCTACACACCTCCAAGAACTGATCTTCTGAGAAAAGTAGTTAAACTGTGCAAGTACATGGAAGTTTTCTTTTTTCAGACGATAACACACTGTCATACAAATATGATTAATGGTGACGAACAGACAAATGCATTCATGTCTACATAATATAGCCATTGTTTTATTTCTGCTCAGGGAATTAGTAACACACCAAGTCTATCTTTTTTTAAAATATATTATGCAGCAGCAGTAACATTAACTGTGTTTAATTTCGTGCAACAACTTTTATAATCTCTCAGATGTGATACCACACATTCTACAACTTAGCTTTAGTCGCAACATGTAGTCAAGGTTCATATTAGTTAATAAAGATAACCTGATATTGTTACTCAATTATTATACCAACTATTGCACATATATAAAATTTACACATTAAAACATTAAAAATTCTCCGACATGTTTCGGTCCTAGGACCATCATCAGGGAGCCGTATCGTCCTTGCTAAAGTCACATTATAAAAAGCCACATTAATTTCGCTGTACCAGTTGGGTATTCATGCTGCCACAACCGAAACATGTCGGAGCATTTTTAATGTTTTAATGTGTAAATTTTATATATGTGCAATAGTTGGTATAATAATTGAATAACTCAACAATATGCACGGTGTAACAACGAAAATAAACCTGATATTGTGCTTAGTAATATAACAGCTTTGAAATTGGAGTCTAGAGCGATTCATTTGTTTAAAACACAGTCCTACAGAACTTCTTGCAAAATTACCCAATTTCAGTCATCAGTAGTTTTTTCCGAATAATCAAGAAGTGGGATGCGCAGACATGGACTGGATTGATCTGGCTCAGGATAGGGGCAGGTGGCGGGCGCTTGTGAAGGCGGAAATGAACATTCGGGTTCCATAAAATGCGGGGAATTTGTTGACTAGCTGAGGGCCTGGTACCTGCACGGGAAGGACTTTGCACCATAGTTAGAAAGTTCGTTATTTAGTTAGTATTTACTTTGTTAATTAGTTACTTAACTGCTTACTTAGTTGGTTAGTTAATCGTTCTTCCAAAACTAACGGTGACTTAGCTAGTCAGAAATTCCCTGTCTCTTATGGAAGCTGAATACTCATTACCAAGTTCACACTGCCAATGGCACATGTCTAGATCCGGCTTAATCGTGTCCACATTCTTTCGCCCTATTTCTGAAAAACTTACTTTCAATCTACTCCTAAATTTTCGATGCGGTTTTCTAACCAAAATTTTGCATTGTAGAAACTGTACCATTAAATATTATATGTATACTACAACCCTTACGTTTTTCTTTAAGACATTAATGAGACGGGAAGATTAAATTAATTACGTAAGCCTGACTGAGAAAGAAAATAATTTATATATCAGTGAACACGTTGGCTCGAACTGTAACGCTTCCAACTTTATTCGAGAAGTGCCTGGTTCGGATGTTGGTTGGTTCACTGGCTATCCTGAGGTTTTTCGTGATCTTCTCAATCCCACCGGGCAAATAGTGGGAAAATATCTCAAATTAGACCACGATCGCTTGTGTCCACATTTTTCCAACCTATTATTCACCAATCATCCTATCACTCGGTGCATAGTAGTGGTTTTCAAGGCCGCTCACTCACTTCACGTGTACCATTTGCGTAAGATGCCAGTAGAAATTACACTGCATTCTGTCAAGGCAGTCAGCAGTGTACTTGCGTGCATTTTGCTTGATATCAAGGCATGGCTTTTGCCTAAGCGGCTTCTTAAAGTGCTGCTCCTGAAGTTCGTATAGCTGGCCACCCGTGGTGCCGAGTCTAAGATGGCTACTAAGAGAGTTGTTAACGTAAGTAAAGAATTTCAAATATCTACAAAATGGCTACATTAAAGTTTGCAATACAAAATACAACTAAAACAAGGAACCGCGTGAAAGACGAGGCTGTGGATTAACTTTTCTTCCCGGAGAACACAGTTACAGACACTGATGCTTCAAGGCAACATTAGAATTTCCTTGACAGAAACCTATAATGCATATAGAAATTTTGGAATCTGCATGTGAAATGGTACTAAAGATGTGCATATCTGAGGCTTAGTCGTGTGTGTATACTTCAAATAATACTTACAGTCAGTTGGAAAATTTACCACTGGTCCATAAAATGCCAATGAATGACATGAAAGTTTGGTGCACATAGTATAATCGTGCTCTTCTGGGTCATTACGTAGCGAGTTGCGCAGTTCTGAGTCACTTCGCAGCGGAAGCCTGAAATCACGCATAGTAAAAGCGTGTTTCTGTTACCTTCTTCCGACATACGGTCAGGTTTATCCGTCTGAAGCTCTCCTTGGACACATTCTCAAGGCATTTCGCGTTGGAATGATTTTTAACAACAGCAATACTTTGATAGGTGTACTTCAATAAATTTATATTTTGTTAGGTGAGAAGAATATTAATTGGTTCTTGCAGCCAGAAAGAATATACATTACTTCATAAAACACAAGGCTTCTTGACGGAAACTACTAGTCGTTGAGGTAAGTTTTACCTCAACCAAATTTTCATTACCATGTACACAACAGATTGTCACCGATCCCTGTGCAGTGTCAAATAAATCAAGACGACAACCTCTCGGCCTGTTTCGGAAGATTAATTCTACACGTAATTCTTTCCTTGTAACCTACTTTCTTCACTTCACAGTTCCGACTACAATTATACAGAGTTTCTCATTTCTGCTGTGCACGCTACGTACAGTACCCGCCCAACCCACAAACCATCAATAAAACACTGAAAAATCGAGTCTGATTAATTGTGTGGGTTTATTTTGTAGAATGTTTGAGACAGATATTCGTGTGGAACAGAAAGTACAGCCAAAGTAAATCAATGACAAAGCTTACATCTAAAACAAATACGTCTATTTTGTGACTGCAGGCGCTCTGGGCGGCGCTGCACAAGACATAGTTCTTCTGGGAAGTTACTCCGTGTCGTCTGCCAAACAGTTACCGACGTTTCGAAGGAACATGTGCCAATGTCCCCTGGGTCATGCAAAGACTTTTCTTTGACTGCTTGATCCACTGGACACGGCGTAACTTTCTAGAAAACGTGAATTTTCAAAGCCAGTAAGTTTCATGCATAATTGTATCACAAGTTTATCAGTAGCAATGCGCCCCGGAGGCAGGAGGCACACAGGCGTATCACAAAAAATGGAAGGAATCCTTGTATGGGAGAGAGACCATGATTATGATGATTATGCTGCCGTTGCTGCTGCTGTTGACGTTGATGATGACGATGACGACGAAGACATTAATGTCTTCTCAGTACTTAAAGTTGATGAACTATGATTACGGCAGAAAGCCAGTGGCAAAGCCGTAAAGCTGTTGTCACTAATACGTTCTTTTATTTAACTTAACGTCGAGTTTCAAAAGGGATTTCACGTACCACAAGCTTCAACGATCCGCAGCCATATTCTGTAGCAAAGCGCACTCTTCCTTTCCTTCCTTTTCATGTCAACCCTCCTTTATTAACCGGCTAATTTATTTTTCTCTCAATAGGTTCGTTTATTCTGTTTTGGAGTCGTAGTTTGAAAGGAAAATTTATGACTTCCACTCTGAAGCATGGGTGGGCCCTTTTGCATGCATCGTGTATGAAGAAATAACCTCCCATTTCCTGTCCAACGCCAGAGGGTCCCAACGACTGTACCCTGCAGGGTTCAAATAGCACAGAAACTAGTCAAAAATTTATGTACCAATGTAATTTTTAAAGCCCAAAGCTACAGACAAAGCTGCCCAATAATTAAGAACTGTGTTACGACGACGTATGGGGCAGTGACAGTATGACTCCACGCACTGTTAACCTCGGTTATAGATGGGGGTGAGTGGTTAGATTCTCGCCCTGTCTATTTTATTCCTCCGGTAGTTATGGGACAGTGTGTTGGGTGAGTCCAAAAACCTGTACGGATGCTCTAAAACAAGACTCCAGCCCCAGCCGGGAATCGAACAAGATTCCTTTGTCGCCCAGCAATCAGCCTAGTCTTAATTTACTATTCGTTTTAACATTAACAATTTCCGCGTTGTGTCCCACCAGTGTTACACGTACATTTTTCGTATAATTTTCGCGCTATATTCTGAATAAATTCTTGAACTTCAGTTTGTCTTTTGACGGTGAATAGGTTGAATGCGAAAACCGATACGTATGTTGCCCAGTCGTTACAGCCATTAGGCTACGTGCTGGACCATCTAGGGTTCGAATCTCGGCAAGTAAAAGAATGTTTCTTCTTCTCAAAATCGTCCAAACCGGCTCTGCGGCCAATCCAGCCTCGCATTTAATGGGTACTGGCGTTGTTTCCCGGGCGTAAACTGTGCCCTCAATTTGTATTATGCTGCGTCAAAATGGAATGCTTCTTTTCAGGGTGACAAACATTCGCCGACCTACACAGTTTCAAGTTACTCCATTTCAGACACAACATTTCCAAAACGTAGAAAAAATTAGGTAATAATACGTTTCAAACGTGCGCCAAATTTTTCCTCGCGGAAACGAAAGCGCAGTGAGAAGAAGGTGATGGAAGAATATTGCTGGGCGATAACACAGGCTGCGGGGCCGCCATGTTGCGGCCGAAAAAGTACCACTGCCCTAAAGTTTTTATGTCAGCTGCACTCCCCCGTATCTATAGATACAGTTGACCAAGTGCAATTTGCGCAAAATTGGACTTGCGCCTGAACTGTCGGAACGCAACTACTGCGTCGGTAGGGGAGTGTCTGTACGAAAATCCTGTTAACGAACGTGAATGGGCGTGGAAAGAAACGGTCGCGACCTATTTTAAAGCTGTAAACCGGTATTTACCTGCAAGGACTGAAGGAAACCTCGGAATAGCCCGTCTTTGGTCTGAGGCTTGAAGCCGGAACCTACCAAATATGAAGCAGCGAAGTTTCAGACTCTAACGTGGCATTTGGTGACTGCGTATAAAATGTTGTAACAAACAACAATAAGAAACCGATAACATTTTGCAACTCAAGTCGTTCAAGTTTGTAACTTAGTGCACGCAGCCTTCATCTACGTGCTGTGGGAATAAAGTTATTTAAAACTGCAGAAGAGAAACCCATAAAGGCAGCCTTTTGCTTAGGTGAAATGACCACGCTGAGAAGGACCACCAGGCTAGCAAGCAGGGGAGACGGGTCACAGCTGGATATGTGAGTGTTAGGACCGATGGTTTCTGTCAAAGTAGAATGATTGTAGCACTCCTGGAAATTACTGCTCATAGTATAGCTCTCCTGGAGTTTCTACAAACATCTTTTTTCGACAGGCACGAAGCTAGTGAAGTGTTCCAACATGCAAATCACTACTAATACAGTAAAAGGTACTTTGGCAGCACTGGCCTTGTTTGTAGTAGGGCTATTCCTGTTGGCGATAAGAATCATGACACCTATACAGCACATTCAAGCAGAAATATAAAATATTAATAACAGCAATATAACATAAAATTTATCAGTATTAAGTCGCAATAGTGCTTTTGTTTATCGTTTCGAACAGTCAGCACTCCTGGTTCGTATGTGGGAGGTCCAGGGTTCAATAATAGGCGCGAAGTCAGGCTATTCCGTCGATTGTTCCGTGACTCTTCCTACTAATGCCTTGGAAAATGTCACAACAGTATGACCTAAACAAATGTGGCCTGCTTACTAGCAAACACAACGGGGTGGCTTACATAAAGATAGTACTGTCTATTTGAAGTAACGCCACAAACACTTCCCTCCACATTCGCAGTGTATAATCAACAAGATGCAACGTTTCACAATTTATTTATTTCTGTAAGACTTTCTTCATGTTTCAGACGGTTTTTCCGTCCATCATCAGGAGCTCAAAACGGCACATACAGCGTCAGGTATTTGTCAGACCGTTACTGCTACCTGCTGCTAGCAGCAGGTAACAGGGCAGTCTGACAAATACCTGATTCTGTATGTGCAGTTATGAGCTCCTGATGATGGACGGAAAAACCGACTGAAACATGAAGAACGTCTTACAGAAATAAATAAATTGTTAAACGTCACATCTTGTTGGCTATACGCTGCGAATATATTAGTGTTACACGTACCTATGAATGTTAAACTTCCGTCCACCTTCTCTAAAATTCATTAGTTGCTATTTAATCCATCAATTCACGCTATTTAACTTTCCTAATTATAATCACCGTTAAAATAAATCAAGAACAATAAGCGGCGCAATAAGTTTACTGATATGTCAGAACACATTTGGGAAGAACCTATCCTTATTCATTTAAATAAACAAATCCAAGTTTTGATTGGGACACAGAAAAATCACAGAAATTCTCACGGTATCCGGTGAGGTTCCGGGGTGTTACAGTAAGTCTGCTATATAAATTTCGTACCTCACTGAGGCTGTATTTATCCACCAACTAACGGGCTAAATTGTCTCTTCAGTGTCTTGTAGGGGTCAAAATGGCTTGGTCCAACTGCAGGCCCGAAGGCCATACGTGACCTGTGACCAGTCACAAAAAAAGCTCCGTGACAAAGAGGTAATGAAATGCACGGTGGGCTCTTGAATGCGATAGGACTTTTGTACATAGCAATTTGTTTCACCAGCTGCTGGTAAAAGGGATGAAGGTCGTCACGTTAACAGGTGGAGGGTAATTGGGATCTTCAAATAGCATCTGAACTGACCCAACATAATTATGAATAACATCAGATGGGTTCGAATGAAGACAGTACTTTGAAAATTGAATGTAACAGCAAAATATACAAGGAATCGGCGCATATGGCGCGTCTGACATATTTAATCAGCTCGAAATTGCACCCATATGGGCTCCCCTAATTATCAGGGAGGGCCGGTAAGATTTCATAATGTTTTCATGTCTGTCTTCATTTCCGACGTAATTTCCAGTTCTTTTTTCATAGGACGAGCTAGCGAACAGCTTATTTTACGTACTACTTTTGTCCGAACTGCTACTTGTGGGTTGGACTATTGATTTACTTCGGTAGTATTAATTTCAATTTATCCTTCTGTCTTGGTTTTAGATATAAGTGGGTATTTCCACTATTTCTGTTTTATATTTTCTCTTATTTCTGCCTGAAAAGAGAAGAGAGGTAGTTAAGTGACACTGGCTGTCCGGTGATTAAGAAGAACTCTTTGTCGGACATAACCGAGTATGTGTCTGTCCGCGTTTTCACTTGCAGACAGAATAAATCAGGTTTCCGAAAGTTTCAGGTCTTTTTTTTTTTAGTAAGACGATGGTATGAAATCCAGAAAATAAATAATCCAAAGTGAAATAAACTACGGTCTAAATCACGTCAAATTTGCAAGGTCAGAGTAGTTTCTCGAAGAGAGCCTGCACTCAAAATAGCCTACTGTATTCAATTTTGGCAGTGAAAGTACGCTTTCTGTCAAGAAACAAGTAAAAATCCAAGGCGACAGACCTAATGGAACGTTGAGGAATACTCTCTGCTAGAATATGACGCCGTATGTTTTCGAAGGAAAAAAAGTTACTGACGGTAAGGAGAAGCGAAAAGCCTCCACTTTCAGGATGGAAGTGAAATCCACGCCGAAGGACGCAAAATGTGACTCCGATACACCGATAAATCTGACAGTATCCTGCTCTTCATTTTCACACAATTCTTTTTTCGAATTAAAAAAAAAAAAAAAAAGAGACAATATTGATACACATGCGCACACACAGACAAGTTACGTTGGCATTATTTACGTTTGGAATGCCGAAGAGCACAACTTTCCAGTTTTGTTGCAGTTCAGATAACCAGCCTCACAGAGTCACACTAGAATCAACAACTCCTCTAGATCGACGAACTGAAAATCGCGATAATGTGGACCACAACTTTATTCACTTCATGTTACCACGAAATCATTGACAAGAATCAGTTTCTCCATTTTGCCCTTCTACTTCTTGCACCGTTCTTTGGAAGCAGCCATAAAGCAGCAGCCCTCATGTAACTCAGTCCTCGTAATGCCCTTAGCATCTGTCGGCGTCTGTATTTTTACAGTAAATATGTAACAGTCAGAAAACAAACATTTACTGAACAAAGGGTCATCGACTATTTGCTCTCGTATCTTCGTTGTGACAGAAGTTCCCAGAAGCAAAACAAATGACTGAAGCCGTGTTTACTTTCAAACAATCTGACTGAACTATTGGTGAAGTATTTGAACAGTTTAATACCTTCGATTTCTTTGTAGTTACCATAACACGACATACGATGCAGCACACGTATTCTAACATTTACTGTTATACTGACGGACAGATTATACGACGCTAGTCACATTTGCCAAGTGCTGTAATATGCATAAATATTCAGGTTCTCACAGCAACTGTTGCTCAAATGATGGTGGTCTTTTGCGGGTTTTACACCATGCAGTATGTCTATGATGGTGGTCTTTTGCGGGTTTTACACCATGCAGTATGTCTAGTTTGTTCCACCGTTTCAGAGGAACATACAACCTCCATCTTGAGAGTGACAGTTTGACTAAAGTGGATGCTCGGGTGATTGGGTGGAGAAAGTTTATTAGTAATAGTGGAATGTTTGATACAATTTTGTCCAATCAGAAGTATGCAAAGGCGAACACAGGATAAGAACTGCAGTAATCTAATGCGAGTTGATATAGTTTGCAAGGTGAGATGCAAGCCTATATCTTATACCCTGATATATACATACAAAACAACAGTAGATGCTGAAACAGATTTTCTCCATGTAAAGCGATCTTTTGTCCCGCAACACTTGAATGACTACGCCACTGTGAGTCCAATTCAGTCCACCCACATTGGTATAACTCCCTTTTGCTACGTAACCTGGCAGAAATATGACCCCACAGTAGATCATTGCTTTGTGAACACTTCTGATGGTTTCTCTTGTGCTGCAAGACCTGGTTTCCTTCGCTCCATTAGAACTCCAAGGTCCATATGTCAAACCTTTGACAATGCCAGACTTGACAGTGGGCAACCAGCACACGACAGACACTGAAATTTCACAATGGACACCAACAATAACTATGAATGCCTCAAAAGAGGGGAACACTCTCCACTGCCTCCTTTCTATGCTCTTCCCCGACTGTCCGTGTGACATGGACATAAAATACTGTTTAACATTACTAAATTCCTAGCTATACACCTTGTATGTAAAATTTGTAAGGAGCACATGAAGATATATGAGGGTCTTTATATGCTTCAAGAAATATCAATAATAGGTTGTACAACACGTAAGAAGTGGAAAGAAAGCTTCGTTTGTTGAATTTAGCAGCGTTTTATTTGGCTAGCAGATGTTTGTGAGGGTAATGACATTCTTACGTAGAATAGAGGGATACCGACTAACATGCTGTGTATTCAAGGAGGGGCAGATGCCCTCCAGCGATGATTATATTTTGCTACGTCAGACTGCATTCATAATAAATTGCACATTCAATATAACAATATAATCGGAACTAAAATGTGAACATTCAAGTGAATTCCTGTTGCCTACATGAATGAACAATCGCAGGTTCTTGTAACAGGCTGCACAATGTGTTTCACATGTACCTAATCATCATCAGGTGTACAATAGGCGTTATTACTGGTGACAATCGATAATAAAATGAATAGACTTTGCTCCATGGAGCAGCTACTATTACACACAAGCCGACAGTCTTGCAGCTTGTGAAGAAATCACCTGCCCTATACGGAATTAAAAATTGTATTACTGTACTGGAGATGGTCTCTGTCAAATGAGGCGCGGTACAATGTTCACGCTCTACTCCACGGCGTTATACGTATTCGTAAAGGGAAGATTTTCGTCTTTAATCCAGTTTTCCCTTTTCAGTATCACTCCACCAATGCTTCGTATTCATTTTCATCTTAACGCTGCTTTTCTGAAGACAAGCTGGCGGTGCATGGGAACTTTTAAACAAGGCATACCTCTATCGGGTAATCAGGGACCAGCGGGCGGCAAAGCTTATTCATAATTTTTATCTTAAAAGGCTAAACATGTTGCACCTTCCAAATGTTATCCAGAGCTTCTGAAACTGCCCCACTATGGGGCTAATATCATGTCAAATTTTAGACCACAATGTGTCTATACGGCTGGTATGTAGGCCTGTAATTCTTAAATTAAAATAAGCGGCCCCATCTGGTGATTTTATTACAATCAGGCAATACCTCGTTCGTCCAGCTTTCAGAGAATGCATTACTCTTAAGATTCTTTGTGTGTACATGTTGGGCTGAGAAGAAACTCCACTGATAAGTATGTTGACAAGCCTTGTACGGCCTGCTGCATTTGTGTAGTGGCACTTTGCATACTTCATACATTTGTAAAGTAATAATAAAGAGAGTCTAACACAACTTTCATTAACTATCATTTGAAATAATTTACTGCGACATGTTTCGGCTCTTAAAGGCGATCTTCAGGCTGAATATAAGAGAGTGCATATATGTAATACAGTGCCATAAAATGGACGAGATCTAGTTTACATAGAGTTTTAAATCATTAAAAGGCGACTATTAAAATAAGCCGGTCCCAGTGGCCGCGCGGTCTAAGGCGTAGGTCTGCGGCCGCTCGCCTGCTGAGACTGTGGGTTCGAATCCCAACGGCGGCATGGATTTCTGTCTGTTGTGAGTGTTGTGTCTTGTCAGGTAGAGGTCTCTGCGACGCATTTATCACGCGTCCAGAGGAGCCCTACCGACTGTGATGAGTCGTTGTGTGTGATCTAGAAACCTCAAGAATGAGGAGGCCATGGCACGCGTTGGGCCGCAGCGCCACGGGGGAGTGGGGGGGGGGGGGAGTTTGAATTGTGATAAAAATTGTAAATACATTGAACTTTAAAACTTTTAATATATATAGTATGGTTAAAGATTAATGGAGTTGTTGAGGTGTAAGCTATCAGACTTGAGTGGGTATTGGGCAGCTCCAGTTTGTCTCAGAATGTACGATATAATCTGTAACAACGGGAATGCCTTGCCTAAAACTTCATACATTAGGTCTACATTGTGACAATTACGTACGAAGAGATGAAAACAGGTGAGTGATTTGGCCCATTTTCATGTAATTCACAGATTACTACTGGAGGGACTAATGCACATAAGCCTGCCACTGGTTCCTGTCGTGCGCTGGACGTGTCCCCTCGATACACTCCTACCCCCGTTCCTTACAGTCCATTTTAATATCATCAGCAGCGTATCAACATTTAACTTCAAGATGCAAAAGACTAGAAAAAACAGGCTCCACGAAAGGCATTAGGCGTATGTCTATGTCTTTCGGGATATGACGCCAAATAGTACAGCAGGTGTTTACCAACGTTTCGGAGAATTATACTGATCCCATCTGAAAATCTGACAGTAATTCCAATATAACACTAGTAAACGTACACCAGGCTGCACGGCGTCGTTTCCCAGCAGACATAGTCTTTATACAAATTTCTGCGACAACTACATATTTTATAAAAAACAGTGTACCTTAAGTCACACATGCATATATTAACAAATTAGTTATAATTTCGATACAATTTATGCTACTTCCTATCAGAAAACATCATTTTAGGTAAATAATTTTTGTAAAATAAACTCGATGTCAGGCAATAATATAAACAGCCAACTAGATGCAACAATAATAATTGTATTAATAATTTCAATCAGCTCAACATGTTTCGGGCGATAATTTCGCCCATCCTCAGGAGCACTAGACTGTGTTGACAGCTTGTGGTATAAAGCACCGACAATGCTGCTTGCTGGTGAACAGGATGAGGTGGAACCTCAGC
>Ga0136643_10014053_pt1 | contig 12004 bp, 7 predicted proteins | sample TergutLab28metaG_FD_96883 | JGI IMG/M metagenome (GOLD analysis project Ga0136643, IMG submission 96883) | Labiotermes labralis P1 segment gut microbial communities from Petit-Saut dam, French Guiana - Lab288 P1 (version 3) (version 3) | ecosystem: Host-associated > Arthropoda: Insects >...
TTTGGTACAAGAAATTTCATTTCATATAGTAAAATTTTCTTAATTTTTGGTACTTTAAGACTATTTATGATGACAACCAATTTATTTGTCATTGCTAATGTAAAACAATTGCGAACCTAGGTACTTTTAGAATTTTACTGCCTTTTTTCCGAACATCTTGGGGTGTTGGCGTCCGAAATTCAGCAATTTTTAACAGTTTTCACAATCGGGTTGAGTTTGTCACTATTTTGGAAGGCCTTCGGAATTTCGGGGGGAGGGGCTTGAACCCCTCAAACACTCCCTCCCCCCTTTGGTAGGCCACTGCCCGGACAGCACTTCTGCTTCAAGACAATAAGAATGTTAACTGTCAGATATGTGTGGGCCGAAGCAATCTTTACACAACAGAACAAAAGTCAAGGGTAGAACATATTCTTCGTTCATCCCGTCGTGTATTCCACACAAGGGTTCATACAAAAAATGCCACAGCAAGACATACCTTCATTGCTCCAGAAAACCTAAGTGTGTTTGAAACCCTGCTGAGAGCAAGTGCCAAAAACCAACAACTAAGCTTGACTAATTTCCACGATTTATGTTACAAGCTGGAGTAGCTGTAAATTTACAACGCCAAGCAAATTATAGTCATACGTAACCAAGCTTCGAACCCAGTCCAAACGTAACATGTTACCAAATCACAGAAACACTGTGCATGTGTGTCTCAGCTTTGTGAAGTGTTTTTGGCATTTAATATGAACATTGTATTTGAAGTAAACGGGTCCATAAAAATGGAGTTAATGTAAATTGAGGCCACTAAGTTTCAACGGATAATAAACTACTAAAACAATAAAATTGAAAGAATAATAATTATACATAGATAAATAAGCCAATGAATTAAACCTACAAATTAACACAGACGACCAGCAACACGTTACATGCAATCCATTTGTTCTAAATTATTATGCAAATATGAGAGAAATGGTCTATTTGTCCCTCTTCCCATCTTCCCCTGCTCTCTCATTAGAACGTAATACGATAATTTGGTTCAGGCAATAACCCTCGCAGCTGTAGCACGCAAATTCGTCTACCAACATTCAGCTCAGAGGGCTAGAGGCGGTGGAATATTACAATGGTATCATGCCATGACAACGGAATACCATTCAGGAAATTGCACCAGTAACAACACATCAAGGTATTACTGACTGCGTCACAATGAGACCGAAGTTGCTCAGTGTGTGAATAACGGCATGAATTGTAGCCAGTATTTTGTGCGACAAACTGAAAATCTTTACTGCAAGTGGTACAGTCAGTGTTAACTTCATAGCCTACATTTTTGCCGCTGATGCTCATCCTGCTTTTGAGTGTTTGCACCATTGGGTGCTGCGGGGTCTATTTCCGCAGTTTTGGAGAAATATTCTATAATTTTCTTCAGTTTTGATGCCAGTAAAATGATGATAAACAACTGTATGGTGGTTCTACACACTTCACTCCTAAAGATGGAGGCAGAAACTTCGTCCACAATGTCAGCCAATAAATTGTGTTAACACCCAACAAAGAATGAATATCAACAATGAACCGTCATGAAGAATAAAATCAGAAGGTGGTTTGCGGTGTTTATAACGTCTAACGTCTACTGGGAGATGAGGCCATGGCGAGTGGTAAGAAGATAGCGACTTATTTACCTACATCTCTGGAGTACTGCAACACTAACAACTGATACGAAATCGTGTCCCGGATGACTTCATTCTGCTAACGATCAGAAATTCGTATATTTCCATCATGAGTTTTACCATCGCCATTATCACCATTATTACTTACCGAGTTCCTTCACTTGAACAAACTGCTACAAGAGCTGCTATATTACAAACACATTAAATAAAACACACCAGTAAGTATCTTGGGAACTAATGTGTTAAAATTGACACCAAACACTAATTACAGAACACAAATGCTCTATAGACCGAAGGTAAAATCATACCTCATTATTGGACATGATGGGGAAATTTTTACATGTAGTCGACACTGCAGTTACACTACACAACTGAAAGAGAATACATCCATAACTTAACAAAGGTTTTGAATATCCGAAAGAAATAAATTCGGGTATGGAGGCTGCAGTTCATAAGTACGGAATCAATATAATCAACAGATACCGTATCCAGACAATTACAGGAACAAACGAAACACTTTAAATTTTTAACAGTCCTATGTTATCGCTTATTCGGGTACCAATAAGCTTTCTTAAAAGATAAAAGCGCTTAACCCTCTGAACTAAGTCAAGTTACACTTTACTTGGCGTAAACCAGTATAGACAGTTTATGACAACCTGTTCAATATGAACAAATGTAACAAAAAGTACATCACAAAGGATGCGTTTCATATGTTGGTCGAGGGTAATTTTACAGCAAAACCGCTTAATGGAATAGAATAGGAAAAGAGTTATATAACAATTTCCTACGTTACTTTTATTATGCCGTGTTGAAGCAGAGCGAAACATTCAAATAACCAGCTTGGACTCCAGCTGTAATGGCCCGTCTATCTTAAACCGTGTTGTGATTTACGTTTCTCTATGGAAAGACTATGGAGGAACTATTCAGTACGTTCACTCTTTATAAGTTTGTTATCTATTTGAGCGATATACCAAAATTGAAAAACGCCTTTGGATTATGTTACACTACACAGGGAATATTTCGAGAAGACAAAACAAACACACACAAGCATATATTAAAATTTATAGAGGAAGTACTTTTAGCACGACCATATTGAAGCTCTTAACAAAGAAGCGAGCGCCGTTAGCCCATTATAAACCTACGTAACTTTCACAAGGATTCCGTTTCAAAGCAAAGTTACGAGTCGCACGAGCAGGAATGGGCAAATAGCCTGCAGATTATTTATACAATTCCAACTAAATGAACTTGCGGTTAACAAAAATAGGGTGCATTACCTCAAGGTGTACACTTTTTTAAATGTTCCGGTTAAAATAAGCCAAGGTATGAACAGGATATTTAAGGCACAAAATATGAATAATATCAAATCTACAGGTCTTGGCTTACGCCTCGCGATTGGCTACCAAGTAAGCCTGAAATGGTATGGGTTTTTATATGGCCAGCAAATAAACTAAAAAATTTAAATTTCTTACCGAAATAAAATTTATGATGTGTTATACAGGAAAATCTGTACGTAATTTTCCAGGCATATTACAATATATTAGTGAATATGTACTGTTTTGATGTAATAATATAGCAAATCAGAATCCGAATTGGTGATCACTTTAGCGGAATGTCAAATTACTTATCTGAGGAAAGGCCTTTCTGTGGTTGTATTTTGTAATCATTTTAGCAAGTATAAAAGTGGTATTAACAAATTCTGAGTTCAGTGCCCATATCGATCTTATTACAGCTCACTAGGAGACAAAATTTACTGAGTGCTCTGGCACTCTGGGTTGTTACACCTGCCGAGTTACTATAGGCAAGGACGAATACACGTGTAATGCAAAGTCAAACTCCCTAGCTATCGTAGTCTTTGATTTGGTACAAGCAAACATGCACTGAAGCACTCCCGGTCATTACAGTGTCCTCATACAGCAAGCCTCAGGTATTCTGTCCTTTCAGTTTCCCTGTCCGTATTATCCAGTCTGTAGTATCTTTACCTTATAATTTCAGTATGTTTCCTACTGTAGATTCTTATGCAATATGTAAATTATTACAGAAATATTACTTCATTCAATTAGCTTTGTGTGTTTTTCACGCAACATAATATACCGCAAAAATTTAAAAACTTAAAATTATTTATTTAATAAATTATTTGTCCCCTAACAATTATATTAGCTCTAATTGAATTATTAAATACAAACACTGTTAATTTTTTCCTTTTTTGTGTAAATTCTCATACTGAAGAGTTTCGTGACTTTGTTGGCTTTATAAAGCCTTCCTTGCAGTTCTTCACCTTTCGCCAACACCACCTGATCTACATCTTCTAACAGTTCTGCTATACAAAAGCTGCTTCTGCAACATGAACCCTCATACTTGTTATGAATCACTTCAACAAATGCATGTCTCTACTACAGCCTTCTTGCCATCTAATAACACCAAAACCTAATTTTAACTTAACTTATTTACACAATGTCTATGTTTTATACATATATATTTGATGTGTATTCCTTGAAGATGATCCGAAGAAGGTCGAAACATGTTGAAGTTGAAGTTTTAGTGTTGAAAAATTATGTATTATAACACTGTGCATATTTGTGGTATTGTTTTATGTAATATAACGAATTAAAACCGAATTTGGGGCATGAGGGTCTATCAGTAATTTTCTATGCTATCGTATAATATTTCACACACTACAGAGATGAAACAGGAAAACGTAGCTTAATTCGTTTCCGCCAGCAGTGAGTAAAACTTCAAAAGTCAGGATTTCTATTACACAGAGTGGGCTGCATCCAGAAGGAAAATTAGAATAATGCAACTTTCAGATAAGGAAATGCATGACGAAACTGATACTTACTTACTTAATTAATTAATTACTTATTCACTTATACTTACTTATTTAATCTATGGAGCAGAGTCCTTCTTGAGAAGCTAACCGGTTTGCAGCTAGTCAAGAAAGTCCCCGCATTTTATGGAACCCGAATGTCCATTACTGCATTCACAAGTGCCCGCCGCCTGTCCCTATCCTGAGCCATCTCGATCCAGTCCATACTCCCACATCCCACTTCCTGAAGATCCATCTTAATATTATCCTCCAATCTACGCCTGGGTCTCCCCAGTGGTCTCTTTCCCTCAGGTTTCCCCACCAAAACCGTGTACATGCCTCTCCCCTCCTCCATACGCGCTACATGTTCCACCCACCTCATTCTTCTCGATTTTATCAACTGCACAAGGACAAAACTGATACTTCGCCGTATACAGATGGGATTGAGCTATCCGATTTGACCACATTTTAAGTGGTTTTAATGATCCTTTTCATGTGTGTACGTGAAATTTCCCTGGCTAACTTAGGCACGTCAAAGTTTTGCGGTTGGCGATTCCATTCTTCTTTAATATCATGGTGCGTCACATCCCATAAAAACGGAATCCTTGACCACATCACAGTACGACATCATAACTCGGGTGTTTCAGTTCTTTTGTTTCTTGGTTTATTTAAATAAACTCTTTAAAGACGCGTAGGTTGCATAGCGTCTAATGTCGCGATCAATGTGACATTTTAATTTTGCAGCATTAGGAAGGAAAAAGGCGTGATTTATGACAGGGTCGTCTCCTGGAAGTTTTATAAAGGATTGCACGCTGAAGGTAACTACAAAAACCTCGATCAGTACAACCGACCTTCAGGCAGATAAGAAGATTTGTGTAATGTGCGAAGGTATACGGACGCATTATAATTATTGTAGCTAAATTTAAAAATGTAATGTAATCTGCAAAGAAACAGCAAGCATGCAAGCATAATACTAATTGTTTTGTTTTTTTTGTGTATGTGTGTGTATATATATATATATATATATATATATATATATAACATCATCTCTTGGAGCATTTAACACAGGACGAGAAAATAATGTAAAACTTGCTGCAGATTTCACACTTTTAACACTGCCGTCTCTTTTAATCTGACGCTATGTAGTTCTTACACAGGCACAAAATTTCGCTCGAAACTGCTGCATAAATATTCTACTAAATTACACAATGTCATGTCACAAATCATAATATTCAAATTTGCCGCCCTGAGATCTCAAATTTTACGGAAATTTTATTTGTATGTTACAAGTTTTTGTCTTAATAATATTAATGCTTTTAAGCTGGGAGAATATGCCACTAGATTAATATTGTTGTGCATTATTCTATGATTCAGTCTTGCAAATGCTCGTACGAGAAAGTACAAATAATTTAATAATCACAGCGATCTGTGGTTCACATGACCACTCAATGGGAGTCCAGATTAACGTGCGAGTACGTAGGATACAGTTCTTTAGGCTTCATCAACGACAGTCTGAAGCTTGGCCTTGTACAGAATTCATTCTTCTTCACCAGTACGAAATACACAAGAATTAGTTTTATGGATGAATTAAGACTGATGTGGAAAGAAATGCTAGTAGCCTATTTTGAAACAATTCCTAACAGGACTCAAGCGAATCGTAATGAGATGTATGATCGTCTATTTTCTAGATAATAAAATTCTCCATAACAACAGCACTTACCGTCCGAGCAGTGTTGTCTACTGGGACAGAGACATTTAGAGGGGGCCCATCGATCGCGCGACAGTTCGAAGTATTTCGTGAAGTGAATTACTTGAAAGTCAACAAGTGTGCCTGACAATTTTGCTTAAATCATGGTTATGTCCTTAAATCTCTTTCCGTTTACGGTAATCTTCATATTCGGGAAAACGGAAGGTCATATGGTGCTAATATTTTGAGAATTCAGGGTACCTAAAAACAGTGTCTTTATTGTATTCTTTCTTTTGGGCAATTCCCCGGCGTCTGAATTTTATATGCCGACATTTCGGAACAGTCTGTCTGATCCAACTTCATGGGTCGTTAAAACAAGAATAATAATTCTTGTTTTAACGACCTATGAAGACAGTGTTTCGAAACGTCGGCACAGAAAATTCAAACGCTGGGGAATCACCCGGGAGAAAGAATACATTCAAAACACTGAGAAAGTTTGAAATCAAGAAGAGTTTCTTCACTTTCGGAAATCAGCACTGAGATAAAGTCGAATTAGTAGATGCCTGGGTAAAAATTTGGCGGAGGTGTAACCTAAGTTCGAATTGCTTCTCGTAATGTTTTGAAGTAACTCAAACGAAATTACCAACATGTTGTAAACTTAGTGTGTAGTAGAGACTGATCTGTTTGCGGGGTCACGTTTCTCCATTTTATCTACGTGTCCATCTGTTACCTGGTTAAGAAAGTCATCAAACGTAAAATCAATCCCAAAAAGGCCCCAGGCTACGATCTGATCACCGGAAAAGTCCTTCAGGAACTTTTCCAAAAAGGCCTTTCGAGCGATAACACAAATATATAACGCCATACTACGAATCGACTACTTTCCCTGTCAGTGGAAAGTGGGAAAAATCATAATGATCGCAAAACCGGGGGAAAAAAAACTCAGACCACATAGCAACATATCGACCAATTAGTTTCCTTCCGATCCTATCTAAGATCCTAGAAAAGATACTACTTCAACGACTTACACCCATCATAGACACCAGCAAACTTCTACCGTCCCACCAGTTCGGATTTAGAAAGAAATACGGAACCATCGAACAAGCTCATCGATTAGTTAATAAAATCCACAACGACTTGGAAAACAAACGCTACTGCTCAGCGGCCTTCATCGATATAAGCCAAGCCTTCGACAAAGTTTGGCACACAGGCCTATTCTACAAACTAAAAAGTGCATTCCCACACCCGGCATATATGTTACTGAAGTCGTATCTCACCGACAGGACTTTTTCAAGTACGATATCAAGAAGAGTACACTGCACTCCACACCATCCAATCTGGAATACCACAAGGTAGTATCCTCGGACCCATACTCTGTTCAATATACAGAGCAGACTTGCCGGAAACTGAGCAAACGGTGACAGCAACCTACGCTGATGATACAGCAATTCTAGCCTCACACCACAATCCCATCACCGCTTTCAACAAACCTTCAACACAACCTTAATCACTTAGAAAAGTGGTTAAAACGATGTCGCATAAAAGCCAATGAAAATAAATCGACACATATTACCTTCTCCTTGAAACGTGAAACCCGTCCCGCAGTTACATTAAATGGACAACATATCCCACAGGGAAAAACTGCCAAATAATTAGGCATTTACCTTGACCGCAGGCTGACATGGCAAAAACACATCTTTACCAAAAGAAAACAGCTCGGATTGCAACTCCACCGCATGTACTGGATCATAGGAAGAAAGTCGATGCTGTCACTAGAAAATAGATTACTAATATACAAAACTATCCTAAAGCCCATCTCGACCTACGGCATTCCCCTCTGGGGTACAACAAATAATTCCAACATCGAAATACTGCAAAGATTTCAAAATAAAATCCTCAGATCAATCGTCAACGCCCCATGGTATGTACCGAACACTATTCTACACACCGATCTACAGATACCTACTGTTAAAGCAGAAATAACTAACTTCAGCACCAAATACCGAGAAAAGCCAATCACACATCCCAACGAACTCATACCCGCCCTACTAGAAGAAGAAGGACCAAGAAGATTAAAACGTTTCAAACCAACTGAACTAACCACAACGTTCTCATAAGTACCATACACAGGTACGGAATATCTGATATGAGGATATTCACTGGAATATTACTCCACAGGTCATGCGTTATCAGCGTAGGATATAAGGTTAGAGTACTTATAGTCTGTAATAGACTGGTGGTACAATAAAAGATACAAAAAAATCTGTTAACTCACCGATGGAAGTGACGAGGATTTGGCATTTTCAACAGAAGTCACAACCCTACTGAACTTGGGGAAACAATCAGAAACTTGTGTTTTTCTCGTCTTGTTCTCGAAAAGCTGACTTTAACATTTCCAAAAGTGCTGTAGTATTGTCGTCAGTTTACAACAAAATTTTATGCACAGACCTATTTCTAGATACGCTGAAATCCCAAGTGGAACAACGCACACTTGTACTGAACAAGACACTACACAGCAATCAGACGTGCTACAGCTTTACTACAAGGAGGTAATGACTCAGCAGACTCTACTCCATCTAGCGGTAAAAGTTCGTGATAGCAGCAGTAGTGTTATCTCGCCCTCAGTCTGAAAACTATTTGATGGTACCACTTACATCTCAGGCAAGAATCTTAATCACAAAACGAAAAATTACCAGAAGGGTAGGTTAGGTTTCACCATTTTTATACGACCTCGGCACTAGAAGGGGTGGGGGGTCAGCCCCACGCCCCGGCCGCCTTTACCCCCGGGAAAGACCGGGTACCCATTGTACAATAGACTGGGTGGGTCCCAGGGCCGGTCTGGACAAGTGCGGAAAATCTCGCCACCACCGGGATTTTTTTGAAACATTTATTGTACTCGTACTTTCAATCACATACATAGGAACTTAACATCGTTTCTGCCTCGTGTTTTGGTAGTACGTTTCTCATACCATGTCTTCGATCCCCGGACCGTCCAGCCCGTAGCCAGTCGCTATACCGACTACGCTACCCGGCCCACAGTTACCATACGTATTTCCGTAAAAGCGTAAAGAACACATACTCATATTATTTACTCCAACAGTAACGCCTTATAACTCACATTTATCCAAAGCTTTGAAACGTATTGCAACCTGACATTTGATTAATGGTGGAACTGCAAAAGAAGTAAGTTATTCACTGTGCGGCTCAACATGTCTATGGTTCCTGTAAGCAATGTAGTGTTAGATGACTGGAACATGTAGAATGGCATAGCTGTCTGCAGTGTCAGTCATGTAGTTATTGTCTGTTATTCATTACAATACTGAAGCAGTACATCATCAGAACAAAGGGGACAAAGCGAATAGCTGTTAATACAACCAAATAACGTATAAACAAGAGGTTCAAAGGCAGTCACAATATAATCAGATATGAAGCTTGGTGAAATGCAGGATAAAAACAAAATTAATTAAAAGTGTAATGATGGAAATATTGCTGTGTATGTGGTCCATAATGGGTGTCAACAGAACGGATACATCATCGTGTCGCACCCAGCTGTCTTGGACAGCTACAACACTGGTATCGCATAACTAAATCCAACTTTACAATGAACGTGTGTATGCATTTATTTACGTTGTCCTGCTTAGGTAAATTATTTGCGAAATGCTAGTCCGTCATCAGCGCACTCCCATAGATTTGTCACTTGTTATTGAAATAGCAAAGAAAGAACTGCAAAAGAAGCTGTCGTGTAAAAGGTAAGGTACAAGTCACTCAAAAAGCCTTCCACAGTCGGATGACTACTGGCAAAAACAGGTACCAAACATTTTGTTGAACATGATGATGATCAGAATTGTACCTACACAAAAATGTACCACTTTACACTACTTTACTCTACTGTAATAATCCAATCTGTGGGCCGGGTAGCGTAGTCGGTATAGTGACTCGCTATGGGCTGGGCGGTCCAGGGATCAAATCCCGGTGGGGAGAGAGATTTTTCGCACTTGTCCAGACCTGTCCTGGGGCCCACCCAGCCTCCTGTACAATGGGTACAGGGTCTTTCCCGGGGGTAGAGGCGTCCGGGGCTTGGGGCTGAACCCATCACCCCCATCTAGTGCCGAGGTCCTAGAAAGAGTAGAGCTATACCTCTACTTACCCTAAGGGCCTGCGTGGTCTATAAAAAAGGGTGAAAAAAAATCCAATCTGGATTAGAAGCCCAGAGCCACTTTCCGAAGTCGTAAGGCAAACTAAATGATAGGAACAATTTTAATGTGTATGTAAATTGAATTAAAATTAGATTGCTTTAAAATTTAATATCCCGATTAATTTGTAACTTTGGTTAAAGTGCCATCATATTGTGCAACCTAGTAGCCGACCTTCTTGGCCAACTGAATTGAAACAAAAAGACTTGGACTTCTTCAGTCACATACACGATTCTAATACTTGACAATAGGGCGGCTGCATGAATTCAAACACTGTGGGAATGAAAGACACATTGCCTTTATACCTTATGAGAAGAAAACCTTCATCTTTTCAGTAAAAGCAATAGATATAGATTTAAGATAATCGATCGTGCGTTGCTAATTTGATTCGGCGATTCTATGTGTCGCATTACATTTATACAAAAGTTAGGTCCGGACTAAAGCTAACCAACAAACGTACACACTCGTTACATTAAAATTAACTAGTGTACAATGAGACAAAACAGGAAGCACTGATCATAAACTAACCGTACCGCGTTTAACTCATTCTCCGACAGAGATGGTCAGGCACAGAATGCTTACGACCCGTTAGACTGTCAACACGCAGAGGCCCTGTGTACAGTAAAATATAACAACTTCTGTCACTTCTGCACACGTTCCTACCTCACATACTGAGCAAGAAACATACAAAAACTCTAAAGTGGGGTGGTGGTGGGTGGGGGGTGATCTATTTAATGGTACGTACAAGAACTGAAGCATGACCACGAAGAAGTGATATACGGATAATGCATAAGAGATAAAATTGGGGGTAAAAAGTCACAACGGCTTAAGAAAAGAAGGCGAAAAAAATAATACTTAGCCAAATATACATTAGCATGACAAAACGAAACAGAAATAACAGGTTAGCATAGCGGTGACCCAAGACATCACCATTCCAGACACAGGCATGCACTGACTTTGCAGTCTCATCCGTGATTTCTCTCAGTTACTCAAAACCACCGTCAGGATGGTCAGTACTTCGAACCCCTACAATCCACCATACATTTTTCGAAAACTATACATGTTTAATTGCCAGTCCAAAATCAAGAGATAATTATCGAATCTCCCTATTCATTCAGTTCATGTATATACCATTTTATTCTTTACGTTATTTCAGCCTTCTACGTGAATTCCTTGTATTCCTTTTCTTTGTATCATTTAAAGTTTTAATATATTTGTCGATTTTTTCAATTGACAAGTGTTGGTTAGAAAGAGTACGTTTCCATAGACCGAGCCTTTAAAGTACAAAATAAATCGGAAAATTGATTTGGAGATCAGAGGACGTGACACAGTGAGAGTAATGGGGCGTCGAAAAGTGTAGGGCTTGAGAACTCGTTATGAGTTTCATCAAGTTTCATATTCAATATTCTGGCTGTTGTGGCAATGTTGAAAGTTTCGATAGTTCTATACAAAACTGTCTGCCAAAGTGATGGATTGTTATTTAAAAGTAGGTCGAAGCTGCACTTTGATTTGATCTTTCATACATTTTAAATGGGAATGTGTCTGGGTGTACTTTGTCTAATACTTACCCCCCCCCCCCCCCCACCCCTCCCCTTTTTTTAAACGAACCTGTTTAAAAAAAACCCACCAATTTAGGGATTTTGCCAAAAAAAATTGCGACAAAAAATAGAAAAAAAAAAAA
>Ga0136643_10014055_pt1 | contig 12002 bp, 4 predicted proteins | sample TergutLab28metaG_FD_96883 | JGI IMG/M metagenome (GOLD analysis project Ga0136643, IMG submission 96883) | Labiotermes labralis P1 segment gut microbial communities from Petit-Saut dam, French Guiana - Lab288 P1 (version 3) (version 3) | ecosystem: Host-associated > Arthropoda: Insects >...
AAAAAAAAACGGAGACTATATACCATGTTTAAAATATTCAGTACCTATATTTGTTGAATAAATATATAAAAAGCAACTTCAGAGGTTAGCGGTGCGGTACGACCATTATAGTTGACATTAGGCGTCAAAAGTTTAATTTTACGCTAAACGTTTGCGTGACGTGGGGCGTACGTATTTATCGGCTTTTCTGATTTCAGTTCAAAAAATTCACCTGAAACTCATGTTTCCAATTTGTCATGAGAGGGGTTATCTGCTATCCTTTATTTAAAGTACAGAATCAGTGCTATGTTATCTGCTCTGTTTTTGAACTTCAGGAGAAATTTGTACCCGGAATGATCATCTAAAAATTCCTATACACCTGATTTCACTCGCATATTTTACGTTGAACTTAACTGCAGTCACAGTGGGTTTTAAACCGCCATCAACATACACATGTAATTATCTGGACCTTTAACCACTACTTCAAAAGACATAGGCAAAAGAAAGGGGAAACCACATAAGACAATTCTGCATTGTTATGAAGCAGACTCTAAGAAGGCTTATAAATATAACATTTTTAGACGCGTTACGAAAATTGCGCAAACCGACTATTGACTTCGTCTTCTCTGTCTGTCCATCTGTCCGTCTGTCCGTCCACATGGAACAACTCGGCTCCCACTGGACGGGTTTTCGTGAAAAGTGATGTTTGAACATTTTTCGAAACTTTGTAGAGAATATGCAAGTTTCATTTAACTCTCACAAGAATGATGTGCACTTTACGTCAATGCTATGGTACATTTATGATATCGCGATTTTCTTCTTAGAATGAGTAATTTGTCTGACAGAAGATGTAAAGAAACTCAAAACACACATTTTGTGTTCAATAATCTTTTTCGGAAAGTTGTGCCGTTTGGTAGGACCATACAGGCCACAGATGACAATTTCGTACGTGTAATATGGCGCATGAACTTTGCATGCTGGATGGTTGAGGCTACAAACACACACTCAGATCATGTAATAATTATTGCTTTTCCACGGCAACAATAGTTAAACGAACGCATCTCAATGTTACGTTTATATGTACTTGTATATTGGCTGTCTTTTAATTAATACACCAACCAGGAAATACAATTAGTAAATTACACAATTATTATACCAACTACTGCACATATATAGAATTTATCAAATTTACACATTAAAACATTAAAAATGCTCCGACATGTTTCGGTCCTAGGACCATCATCAGGGAGCCATATCGTCCTTGCTAAAGTCACTATAAAAAGTCACAATAATTTCGCTGTAACAGTTTGGTATTATGGCAGCATGCCGTGTTGTGTAGTGTTATATTGCGAAGAGTGTCCTGCAGGGCAACAACATGCACGGTGTAAAAATGAAAATAGTAAATTACAGTTTATTCAAAACAAGTATTGAACTTTTACGTGTTTCGGCATTGTCATGTCTTGTAGGAGTTTAATATTGGTTATGAATTGTATTTTATTAAGTTAATTCTTTGTTTTATGTATTAATTGTAAGAATATGCATGGTATGGAAACATATAATTTTAAAAAAATTCCTGTCTTGTTCTCCCTGTCTCACTCAGTATCTGCCTATTATTTGTGCCTGGCTGCTCTGTTAGAGATTCTTTCCATGTATCAAGCCTAACAGTTAAAAGTTTCTCTCCTTCGACTATGGTGAAATTTTTTTCTCAGTTTTTTTTTTATATTTGCTGCACCATACAAGCAAGAAGCGCATGGCGCAGAAGATATATAGTGCCTTCAAAAGTTTCTATCTGTAATATATGGTGAGGTTAGAAGGAGCTGTAAACAGACAGTTGTAAGGATTTATTGATTTATCTATGTTCTGATATATATCTGTGCATTTATGTGAGCTCGTGAGAAGAAGTTAAGCACAATTGCGAGTTAGTGTCTACAATTACCCGTCTGAAAAATTTTACATTCTAGATCCGATGGTGTGGTATTTGGCACCATCAGCCATGCTTTATTCATTACGCAATTGCTGCCTGAAAGTTTTTCATACTGATCCAATTTCTGTTACCACAACAATGGAAACACTCTGAATTACATGTCTGTAGTGTTACTTCGACCTCATATATGCGTCACGTCGCAGACCTTATGTTAATGTTGATAGAAAGTTGCAGTGCATACAGACGGGTTGGGCAAAATTTTATGATTAAAAATTACTGGCGGGAAAGAACTACAGACCTTGTGACGTCATGTGTAGCCTTCTCTGAGAAATGAGGAGTAAAAGCTAAGAAAGAAGCCGAGAAATATTTTAGCACTTCTAAAAGTGTATATTTTGGATATAATTATTGGGATGGAATGTTACGTGATGTGGCTGGAGCTGTACGACATATGCAAACGGACTATGATTATCCGACAAGCTTCACACGAAACACACCAACTGCCATCAGGCTCCACTGTAGGCGTTGATAGATATGTGACCGGACAGTATGTCACAGTGACAATACTGATCATATCATGTCACGTAATACACGTGTTCATTGTGTTCAGTTGTGATGTATCAGGTATCATCATACAGAAAATTAACCAGTTTATGGTAGCATTCGATATCGTGGCTGCCGATTCGATATTTGCGTAGCGCAAGGTGCCAATCCTGGAAATCTCTCGCACTAGATCCGCTGTTTTAAAACCCACTTGAAACATGGACATGAGTCCGTAATTTTCCACAATTTTCTTTTCTTCCGGTTTACACAGAGATAACATGACGGAAAAATCTTCCACAAAAAAAACCCCCCCGTATGTGGGGGACATTTTAAAATAATTTGCAAGTCGAAAATATTGAAAATGACTAATTTGAAGGGGCTCGCAAATCCCGGGCGTCAGGTCGCCGCGTCAATTGAATTCCGTACAGTGGTGCTTAATAGTTGTGGTTCGTCGTTACATAACTTACTTTAGTCTCACTTCTGGCGCCTGGAATTTTGAGGCGGATCCTAGACATTCGGTAAACTTGCGTAAACCTCCCTGCTAATATATATTTGTTTCATTTTTGTATGAAAGTTCCAGAAATTATAAAAATGTAATTCATAGAAAAGAACAGTTTTCCAATTGTAGATACTATATTTACGGGTCTGTGAAACAGCAAATATAGTGAGTGAACATTAACTATTTGTCTTTTGCTGTTCGCTTACCAGTAAAGTCTAGGGTCCATAAAACAGTCCAAATACAAATGTGTGCTCTACAACAGAGCTCAACAGGCATGCATCGAAACTGTGTGACATTACAAAGTATAATTTTTGTTTCTCTCTTAAATCACAGTCGAAGGTTACCGTCGGCGTATCGTCCCTTGTTTCATACAAAACTGAAATGCCAATCACTGGAAAGTTAAATTGCAGCATTCATTTATGACTTTACGTATGTATTCCGTTTAAAATGGCTGTGTTGCAGGTGTTGATTTAACTGATAACGAATTTAAAATATTACGTGCCCTTCCGCATTCTTTTGTTAATTTAGATCGGTAATTAAATTTTAAAGCAGATTTCTGCTGCTCGTACTGCTAAGGTCGTTCCTTAAGCTGACTTGCATTAAATTTCAAATACTGAGATAGTCATTTGTTGTATGGTACTCCAGAACGCAACGCTGTATGACTCATTTATACTCGCAGTTTGTCACTCGACAGCTAATAATGGGTAATCCCATTACATGTGTGACAGAAGTTGGCATATTGAGTTTTACTGCATTTGTATGGCATTATGACGTGTGGATATACACGTTTTGTCAGTGAATGCTCTCAGTTCCAATTACTGCAATGCTGGCAAAAATAAACTAATTGTTGAACTAGCATGGTCTCAACAATGCCACCTGTTCCGGTTTCCCAAGCAGAAGGCTGTCGGACAAGATTTTGAGCACCTGCATGTGACTTAAAACGTATTTAGCATGATTTAATGCTTCCGCCGCGAAGTAGATAAGCACTGCGCTCTTCTGGGTTATTACGCAAAGAATAGTGGTAATTTCTTACCGACGTTTCGGGAAAACCCATCGGTCCTATCTTTAAGTGTCAAGAATAAAAAAATAATGTAGTTTGCTTGTTTTCCAAGGGAAAATACTAACATTTTTCATTTATGGAAATAAAAATAATGCAGAAAGTTGAGATAAATGTGAATTAATCCGCCATTTAAGCCTGTCGTTTTACTCTTAGGATAAATTAGTTTTTTTTCATAAACAGGTAATCGCAGTAAACATTGCCATAATGCGTTGTGTCTGTGCTCTCGAATGGCGGTACTGCTTTAGCGCATAGTAATACGTTCATTACATAATTAGCATAAGAGTGAACGTATTAAATTTTATATTAGGATATCGATTGCAACAGATTAAGCCATGGGCGACGTTTATTACACAAATGAGCGGTGGCCACAGTCAATTAAACATGCACGTCTTGTGAATCAATATAAACTTAAAAATTACACTAAAGTTTAAAATCGCAAATAGAGTTATTTTCTTCGCCTTCGACATTTTTCGGCTAAAATTTCATTTTCAAAGAGATCTACATGAAATAAATCAAGGTAACAAAAGTTTGCGAGGTTTACGAAAAATTAGTCTATATGAGTACAATACAATTAAAACAAAATTTTCGTTGTTATAAAACGTAACATATCCTACAAATTTTTACATCATATTAGATTCGAAATGTGAAGTAAATTACGGTATTATTAAATTTACGTTTATGTCCTGATTTCAGGCCTTTAACCTTTTCAAGCCTATTGGTTAGGTGGACCAACAGGTTTAAAATTTTGGAATTGACATTCTGCCCACATTTTATTTATTTGTTTTGTATTTGTGTCAGAACAAACAGCGATTTCTGCCCCATATAGCGTAAACTGATTGGTTTCTATAAACGAAGTGAAAAGTGTTTGCTGCTAGGTACGAACTGGGTCTTTAAATAAAGCAGTCTGCGCTTCGTCTTTAAAGGGTTAAAGTTCCTTATCTGCGATCGGGTCATGTAAAAATATATAGAACCGATGGTAATACATTACGGAATGCTTCCCCACAGGTTTTAAGTGAAGATGCTGTGTTAGTGTATTTATACCCCATCCAGGTATATACAGGATGATTAAAAAATATGGTCTCAATTTCGTACGTCTATATTTTCTGAACTACACACGATACGTGAATGAACTACATAACATTTGAAAGAGAAAGTCCTTAAAGTTTCAAATACCATCACTAGAGCGCTGGCCTAGCGCACAGCCGTGCAGCAGCGTCAGTTGAGAGCAAAATGGCTACTATGCAGCACAAGATTTTTTGTGTGTATCAGAGGAGAACTTGAGAAGAATTCAGGAGAGTTTTGAGCGTAGTCCACGCAAGTCAACCCATAAAGCGAGCAGAAAACTTGGAATACCGCAACAAACTGTCTGGCGTGTGTTGAGGCGCCTTTTACTGTTCAATTGAGTCCATCTTTTTGAATCACCCCCTTTTTTTTTTTGGAGGAGTATAGAGGAACTTTTACCTAGCCTGTAAAAAATGGAATTGTAATCAGTATGTGGTTTTTATAATATTAGTAATATTACTGGAAAGTGATACAATATGTTAATATGTTTTTAGATGCCAAATGCGCACAAGACGTTCATGTGTATGTAAGGTAAGGTAAAATGATCCCGTTACAGGCCCGATGTAGCCCAGAGGGTGGGTAGAGGTATAGCTTTACTCTTCCATGACCGCGACACTAGAAGAGGGTGAGTGGTCAGCAGCACGCCCCGGCCGCACCTTCGGGAAAGACCCGGTACCCATTTTACAGGAGGCTGGGTGGGCCCCAGGGCCGGTCTGGACGGGCGGAAAATTTCGTCCCCACCGGAATTCGATCCCGGACCGTCCAGCCCGTAGTCATTCGCTATACCGACTGAGCTACCCGACCCACTCATGTGTATGTGCTGACCATGAATTCATGTCTCTAATTTGGATCCTCATATTTTATGGTCATCCATGAGTACAAGTTTCCAGGGTACACATGATGCAGCTTATGAGATGAGCAGGCAGCATTTAGATGTGGCCAATGAAGAAAAATATGTGTAAATGTGTCTACCTGATGCAGTTGACAGGGGAGTGTAACCATGTGGAACGAAAGACCGACTGACAGTTGGTGTATATGAATATGTACGCTGAAGTTCCAGGACCGCTTGCCTACAGTGACATAGATTGATGAAAGATCTGAAACGGGATATTAAACTACTAGGCACACAAGTTAAAAACTGGGCATAAGACACATTTCCGAATCCTCGATATATAATATTTAAGACCATGCTAAAATATGAGAGCAGAAATCATATTAAGCTAATATCATATTACTCTTATTTACTACACATTTAGACTTCGCCACGGACTCCCTGGTAAAAAGAACTTTTATTCTGCATTTCATGCAAATGGACTTTTTATTTCAGTTGTATTACACTCATATATACGTTTGTTAACTTCATAAACTTCGGGTGCCTCCTATGGAATTTTAGCTGAAACGTGTCGGAGGTGAGTACGTAAAACAGTTCAGCTGTTACTTTCAATTTTTATGTACTTGGTTGGTTCATACTGATTTATTTGTCAATATGTATCGCGGTTAAATGAATTGTGCGACATTTTAAACTGTAGGTCTTATTTCCCGGGATAATCCTGTTATAGTTATTTTTGATCGAAGATTTAAATTATGGTAAGCAATTGATGTTTCCTGACAACAATTGCGACAGTATCTGTCATTTCGGATGTAGCACCACGCGATTTCGGTGAATTGGTCCACCAGTTCGAAGGGATCTACATGACGACACACCTCGAATGACTGTTATCTTGAGGTCCATCCCCGAAGAACGAAGTCCTCAATTACACCGAGGCCAAAGCCGGAGAAGTCAACAGATAGGCCTGTCTTCATTTGCATTAACTCTGTACATAGAAGCAAGCCTGTTGTCTGTTTTGTTAAAAGACACTGAAAAAAAGAGGCCGGGTCATTTACTGCGCTTCTAAAATATGTCAAGTTTTCCAACGCTAAATAAAAACCTTAGCACCTCAACATGGTGGGACTGTGGAGGCATAACTCCATGGATTCTAGGCCGCAGTACTACCTGAAAGTGAATGGCCAGCTTCACCAGTTGTTATTCTCCCGGGGGACCATTTCCTGTGATTAAATCAGGACTGGCAGATCAGACGATGGTGTCTCGTGGAAAACGTCTGTCTGCACCGGGATGGAACTAATTAACCATTCATATGACTTACTGGACTGTGCAAATAGAGCACCCACACGTACAAACATACAACACAGAGATATGTTTAGAAATGAAGAAGCAATTAGAAGTAATTTTATGAGAAAGTAAATTCTAAGGTGCGAAAAAAATATAACATTGTGTAAGTGTATGTATGTATGTATTGTGGTGGTGAAGTCAAGAGGATGAGATGGAAGGGTAGAGAGAAGTGAAAAATACGTACAAAACTTTTTTTCGGTGATATTGAAGGGGTGGGACCAGTTGGCAGACCTTGGCCTCGGTCGGAAAATATGTTAAAATTGATTCTACATTCAGAGGAACGTGCATCGTGATATATTTTTATAATGAAAGCCAACGAGATGCACTATTTCTCATATTTATTTGATCAAGTACTCTACATGTTTCGGACATGTCCGAAACATGTAGAGTACTTGATTAAATAAATCTGAGAAATAGTGCATCTCGTTGACTTTCATTATAAGAAAGTTAAAATTGATCTTTACTCTACGACTTGAGAATGTGACCTGGATTGATTTGGTGCAACTCAGGGTCCAGGGGCAGGCACTTGTTTATGCGACGATGAATCTTTGGTTTCCGTAGAAGTAATGGGAATTTTGTAAGTAGTTTAGCATCCATTCGCTTCTCAGGGTATAATGCGCTTTAAGGAATTAGTTGCGTATGAGGCCAGTTCCCCTGAGACAGAAATTGGATATATATTAGCGAAGAGCGAATCGCAGGATCCTTTCCTTGGATCCTAAGTCAGGACATGTCCGTTGTCTTGTCAAGATACATGACATCTAGATTACGGTACGTGTCTGCACTTGCCAACTGTCGACCGGCACGCGTTGCTGCAACATTTTACGAGCACGTTGTATGTGGGCCCCTGGACAACTGGGTTCAGAACAGACGGAAATTAGAGGCAAAGGAAAAACAAGATGAAGACAGAAAGGTATTTACTACGTTGAAGTATGGTACCTGGGTAGCAGGTTGTGGGTATGTGTCATTGTAATTCACATGTTGACTTCGTAACGAATGGTGTTGCTGTAGATTGCTTTAGGATACAAAGTACTCATACAGTCAAAGAAGCAAGGAAACTGCGAGGAAGGCCCTCAGACCTTGAAACATTTCGCTAAGTGTCCTATGATTAAGTAGACTTTTGTAATGAAAGCGACTTGTAATGGTGGTAATCAAACTACTCTCTGACGGAATAATGAAGACGGATTGAAGCTTACCCCAATTTACCTGCTGGTAGCGGTATGAAATTTCACAATCCTGAAGATTCGCCACCACCCACCCTCAGTACTAAGAAAGTCGGTTTATTATTTACGTATTTTGAAAGAACACAATGATCATCGTGGCCATATGTGGAGTAGTTACATTTTTGTTAAGGTTTTGTTATTGTTTGTTAACTGGTCCATAAAAATAGGCTAGTTAGGTTATTGGCCATATGTGTTTAATGGCGCTGTGTAAGGTTACGGACGCACTACTAGCGTGTATCTTGGAGGTTAGCGGGGTAGCAGGTGCATGACGGGAATGCGATTTTAAACAACAAAAAGAAACATACCAGGCGGCCGCGTTGACCCCTCCTCGTTTTAACAGTTAGAGGGAGGAGGGTTCAATGTTTTGTTTACTTAAATATATTTCGAATGGAGTGCGAGAACATATTTTGCGAATCAAAGGAGTCCGACCTCCTAAAACGGTTGGGAGCCTCTGCTCTAACCTATCCTCTAGCGTAGGGGGGGGGGGGCTCGATGCGGCCGCCTGGATAAGTTGTATGTTTTTGGTTAAAATCACATTCCCTCCATGCACCTGCTGCCCAGGTAACCTCAAAGCAACACGCTTGTAGTGCGTCATTACTCTTATGGACAGGCCACCGCAGCGATCCTTCAGTACCTGTTTTTGTACTCTCCTGTATTTCAGGTTCGAAGTCACGAGGAAGGAAATGACAAACAACTGCAAGGACTAACTAGAGTGTAGTGTATGTACTTGTCTAACACAACTTTATATGATGGTAGAGATATATATAGTATTTACTACATAAGGTACAACTACATGTTTCGTCACTTGACAATGGCCAACTTCCGGTTGTACATGAAATACTTAGTAAGCAGTTATACGGGGCTATTATGGGCTGTATGCAGTGGTACAGTACAGGAGGTGAGGTGGGCACGAGATCTCGTACGTGTCATGGAGGTTGGGAGGTGTGGGTACATGGGGTTTCTACCATTATATGTTATGTCTAAGTTAATATAGTTAGGTTTATGGTATCGTATTACGTGTGTTGTAGAAAACTGCAAGGACTTTTTATTTTTTAAACTTGCAGTTCCTGATCTGTTCTGCGGTCATCGGGTTGGAGGATGAGAACTGCGCCCTTCTAGAGTCAAGATTTGAGCTTTGAAGACGGGACCGATAGGTTGTCCCGAAGCGTCGGTAAGAAATTACCACTACACGACGCGTAATAGCCTTGGAGAGTGCAGTTCTCATCCACTTCGTGGCTGAAGCTTGAAGTCTCGGGTTTGGTGCTGTCTAAAGCAGCACGATTGATGCCACGCTTTGAAAGAAGTTATTTGTAGATGTTGTGCTGTGCTACAAATCGGAAGGTCGCTGGTTCGATCCCAGCTGGTGTCATTGGAATACATATGGCCCTCGGGTCGACTCAGCCTCTAACAGAAATGAGTACCAGGAGCATTTCCTGGGGGTAAAGTCGGGCGGTGCGTAAGGCTGACAACCTTACCACCATCCTGTACCCGTTGTCATGAAATCTGGGAACCTTAACTTCCTGGAACTCTCTGGGTGACTCCAGGCCTGTAACGGGACTGCTGTACCTTTACCTTTATTTGTAGATGTTATGTCAATAATGAATTGGAAAACAAGACGAAAATTGTCCACGTCTTCCTTCTGTGTTTAAGAAGTTACTTCCCATCAGCATTTCAAACAACCCTAACCACGTTCTGCTGAATATTTCTGTTCAATGAGTCGTGTGTGGGTGTATGTCATATTAGGTTCTGTAACACACATTTTCGATGGTTTTTAATAATTCAGTAATTGACTGCCCCAATAAAATTCAGTTAATTATTAATTTAATTAAAATTGTTTTTCTGTTAAGGGTCGAATGCCATAACTGTCAAGCGAGGCGAAAATTCTGGTCAAATGTACGCAGGTGGGTGGTGTTTCCGGTCCATGCCGTCAATATGAACTCTAATTCTTTCGAACAAAGAAGATCGTCTGCGTAAGTATTTTACATAAGACAGTTATAAAGTTGTACAGCAAATCTGTTCTCTTTGGGGGCTCAAAATCTATTCGAATTTCTGTAACATTTTCAAAAGTCAAAGCGTGAATATATGATGAAATTAACTTAGCTGTGTAGTTTATGTCAATAGCACACTTTTTGTGTGATGCATTTCATCTGCAGAGTTATGCGAAATTCGCTAGGCTAGGGATTTGACGATCAGGGAATCAGGGTTTTATTCCCGATTATCTCCTCCAAAGCAGCCATACTGGCTTTGGGTTTACGCGATTTATTATTCAGCGGATAACGGGGGAGTAAAGCCACCATTCATGAACGTGCTTCCACCATCTTATATTCCTTGATGCTTAATTAAGCAAAAGAACAGCTTACTTTACCTTACCCCTAAACCGAATCTCAAAATTTTTTTTTACATTTTTCAAAAATAAAACATACCGTGTATAAATAAAAAAGGCAGTCTATTAATTTTTTATTCATTTTATGCACTCCTTTTTAGTGGTTAACGGGGACCCTTTTCTGGGGGTGAAACGGTCTGAGCGTGAAACTTGCTACTGATCTCCCGTAGTGCAGAGTTTAAGAACGAGTAGTGTTATATCTACATTCGCCGTATGTTTTATGACGTTCGAGGTACAACTTAAAGTTTCTAATCTTTAATACGGGAAAGGACTCGACTTATTCTTACAGAGGGTATGGAAAGAAGGTGCTCCCGTGATATCATACATTCATACATTGCGGTATTTTATGGGTGTTTGTTTGCTTAGAAAATTTCAGTTAAGAAACCCCTGCTTTTTAATTTATAGTTGACATGGAAGGGTTGACACTCACTCCTCTGGTAAGAATTTATGGACTGCTTGTAGGCCTGTATTGGATTTGACTCAGCGATAACGAAAACAGTTTAAAAATTGTTAACATATACGTGATAGGTAACCTTCACTATATTTCGTTAGGAAACCTATTAAATTAGAACTGACATACAGACAGGTAATTTTTGTATCGGTTATCCGTTTCGAAATGTCAGTATATAATTTTAGAGACTCTGTGAAAAGAACCTAGTTTATTGCAAGTGTATGAAACGCGTCAGAATTTAGTTTTTAAGTTTTTCTACTATTTATATTTCTGTAGAGAACAATAATATAAACAGCCAACTAGATACAACAATAACAAATTTCATTGATAATTACAATCAGCGCAACATGTTTCGGGCCATAATTTCGTCCATCCTCAGGAGCATGTTGCGCTGATTGTAATTATCAATGAAATTTGTTATTGTTGTATCTTGTTGGCTGTTTATATTATTGTATCAATGATGCACGGTCACACAAACATCAAATTCTGTAGAGAAATTTGAATAGTTTCGTGATGCAGGGGTATTAAAAAGGTAAAGTGACCCCGTTACAGGCCCGGTGTGGCCCAGAGGGTGGGTAGAGGTATAGCTCTACTCTTCCATGACCGCGGCACTAGAAGGGGATGAGTGGTCAGCAGTACGCCCTGGCCGCACTTTACCCCCGGGAAAGACCCGGTACCCATTTTACAGGAGGCTGGGTGGGCCCCAGGGCCGGT
>Ga0136643_10014057_pt1 | contig 12000 bp, 5 predicted proteins | sample TergutLab28metaG_FD_96883 | JGI IMG/M metagenome (GOLD analysis project Ga0136643, IMG submission 96883) | Labiotermes labralis P1 segment gut microbial communities from Petit-Saut dam, French Guiana - Lab288 P1 (version 3) (version 3) | ecosystem: Host-associated > Arthropoda: Insects >...
GGGACCCGTTGCGCTGACCACGTGACACCCCTCTATCCGCAAAAGTTGGCACTAACTTCGCCGACCGGCGGCGGCCACTCTGTCGGTATAGTTCGCGTGCGGACTAAGGCCACGGAGTTTATTTTAGTTTGTGTAGATAGGCTACATGCAGTTCTTGAGAAGCAGACTCTATTTTGAATCACGAACAGTGTTTTAATAAGTTAAAAAACAGTGCTTGTTGAAATCGGTGCTTTGCAAACGGAGGTACGCGAAAAATTTAGGATTTTTTTTTTAATAACCAAAATTTAGAAACGTTTAATGCACTATTAAAATTGCTGTAAATATGTGTAAATGTATAGTAAAATATCTGTAAAGTTTATACCAAGATACTTCGTCATTGTCCGAATACAAACACAGATTCTTTTGCGGTCTAATCACGTTAAATTATAAAAGCAGCTACTGAAAATTCTGAGGTTTCGACAGCATTGTTGTTTCGCTGGTTGACATATTTATAAAGACTTCAAACCTGGCAAACCCACCAAGCAGCTAAATAAGACCAGTATTTGCTGTACCTGCTGGTAAACTTACATGCTGTGTATTGAGATTGTGAAGAGCCTAGATGTTTTCTGTTGCGACAGGCGGCAATCGAGAAAAACGATTTAAAAGCAGTGGTTTAAATTGTGACGATTTTAAAACAAATATGGTGGAATATGCTGTACCGAGGCTTTCACTGATGTTTAAAGCGCTTTTACCTTCCCTTAATAATCACGAAAATTTAAAGCAGGCCTATAATTTTGTAATGCCTGTACAAAGCACAAGCAGATTTTTACTTCGACCCGAACGGTATCTGTAGCTTGTATTATGGTAATGTTAGTACAAATTTCGTTGTACCCTTTTCGGAATATTCAGTTACTGTTCCATTAGATGTAACTAAAACTTATTTACCTTACCCATACTTTTCGGCTATTACATCAGTCGGAAAAAGCTACTGGGTTTAGAGTGAAAATTTCAATCTAAAATTTGAAAAATTTAAAACATTGAAAGGTCCATCAATAGAATCAATCATAATCTTAATATATGTGTACTTAAAAATTCTTTCATTATCCCTTCTTTCATCTCGCGTTTGTTTTCAATATTCTTATGTTATATAAGTTAGCCTATTACATGAAATCTATAAAATTTTCTTTTTGTTTCTCTAAGTCCGCCTCCTTTATGATGCATCGCTCAGTTCCTATCGCCAAAAACAATGGTCACACCATGGAAGTGAGTATAGACGAGACTGATTTAGGACAAGAAGAAAATACCACAGATCATGTATAACAAGTATACACAACGCAAAAATGTGAAAAATACACACAGATAGTAAGACTATCATAATAACAGACGCGTAAGATCCGCGACTTACACAATTGGCAGGATATTAATTAAGATAATAGAGTGTGTGGTACATTTTTCATTTGTTTAAACTGTATAATTTAATCTTTTAAGCTGAGTACCTAGGATCTATCTGAAATGGTTTGGAACGATACGACACCGCTGAGGACGGCTGAATAACCTTAAACTTGCCAGGCATGTGTGTGTGTGTGATGATCGAAATAGTTGAAATATTGCAATACAAGTTAATCTCAACGGAAAAATGCTTGACAGTGAGATTTAAAGAGGCTCAGTAATTCTACATCAAATTTGTCTCCGTTCACATAATGCGTGAATGACAACTTTTCCATCATTCTTGCACCGGTTGCTGTCTCATGTGAACATGAGCTCCAGTCTGCAGTATTTTGTAGCTAAATATATTTCCAACGCAAGGACTGTCTTGCGATATTTAGCCATGGCCCTGTGCAATGACGAGAATCAGTAGCAGAAAATTCCATTCGAATGCTTTGCCTCAGGTTTTATACTTAGATTCCACAAAATTGATGCACACCTGTTAAACACGATACATTCTCGAGGACTCTAGTGTTTATAATAATTTAAACCGCAGCTGTAAATATGTCCTTTAATTACAGGCCAGCTCCCTGTTTGAAAATGAACTGACATTTTCTATGAAGTGTGTAGTAAAGCCAGCGTATACTGCGTACAGCAACGTAATATACAACCTAATAGCCTCGTAATTATGTGAGTTCAAACGTATAATTTAGGACAGAAACTCCACAACGTTACAACCTGACACGTTATGGGAAATACATCACATATGTTAGAAGTTTTCCCGTAAGCAGTCTTACTTAAGTGCACGTTTCCATACTTGCATAAATTCCAGTAAGGAGCTGTGTTATATGAATCTAAATTTTGCTCGCTTTCTGACTTATCTTAATTGAAGTCCAAATACTTACTTCAATTTAATCGGGAATCTTTTACATTTTATTATTAAGCGTGAAATGTACAAAACTATACGGGGTTACATTGCAAGATGTTTTTAGGACAGTTACATGGGAGCTTAGCTTCTTTTTCACTCTAATGAAATAAGATATGTGTAATTTTTCAGGTTTTCATGGCGGTGTTTTTGGAGAATCAAATCTTGTGGGGTATGACGCCATGTTGGTTGATTATTCTGCACAGTGTCGTATCCCCAAAGACATGGACTTTTTCCTGACTTAAGGTGTTTGAGAACTAATACACAGGATAATGTCTGGACCCTAAAATGAGGAGAATGGAGGGAGGGTAAATTGCAAAGTGAGGATAATCTGATGAGTATTCTTCGCCTAATATTCTTGATATGATTTAGTTAAAGATGATGAATTCGACGAACTTGTACACACATGGTATATTTAATTAACGTTTATGTTACTTCGTGTGGGTATAACTTCATTTTCTTGTGGACAAGGGATGCTTTATATAGGCCTACAAGCCTGTTGCCAGTGGATCTGCTCTCCATATTTACTACCTCCACATTCCTATCATTACTAATGTCATTACTACCTTTTCTCTTCTCTTCAGCACCTTTCTAGTTTTCAGTTTGTTCCCCCATACTCTCCAGTGAGGGATGTATCGTACTAATTGTGTTCTTCCTTTTACGTATACTTTAAAACGAATATTTCTCAATACTTTTAAATCCAGATGTTTATAATTCAACTAGAAGAGCAAACAGTATGGGGTAAAATGTACCTATTATATTATATTATATTATATTATATTATATTATATTATATTATATTATATTATATTATATTATATTATATTATATTATATTATATTATATTATATTATATTATATTTCAAGATTAGGTTATTGACATCAAATCAAAGAAAATTTTCGAAAAAAAAGTAGGTCCAGAAATAGGTGGTTTTTGAGTTTAATTTATTAGGTTGAGCAGTAAATACCTCATCTATTCAGTATGTCACGTATAGCTGACGTAATACATTTATAGTTCACGTTTTCAGTTTAACGAATGTTGAGTTCTTATTGTTTATCAAGTCACAGTTCACAAAAAATGCTGGAAATGTCCTCCGCCTGAATCAACGCACGCACGGACACTCCCGATCATGGAATGTCGCACCATTCAAAAGTGCCAGGGCGGCTGTGAATGGTTTGACAGGCACAAAAATGCGTTTGTGAAGTGGCTGTTCATTTTCAGTTGAATCTGAATACACTAGGGGTTTCGAGTGTCCCACAGATAAACATCTAAGGCTTGAGGTCTACACATTTCTGGGCCGTGTTCAGAAATCAAATGTTGGCCGACATACATTGATATGAACTATTTCCATTGTCGTAGTGCCGGGAAATCGTGTATCTTCTTCAAGCGTGTTAGATGAACCCTGCATACCTCTCAGAATTGCGGTATATAGTTTATATTATGAGGTAAATTTTATTTGATTTGATATGCTAAAATTTAAGATTTTCAACTACATTACATTTGTAGTTTCTTTTACGCCAAATCGCCACATCTTCGCAGCAATTTACTGCGTACATGTTCTTCCCATCACCTTACACTCCCGAACTTTGTAGTAACATACGTTTAACGTTGTCAGAGCTCAAACACAAGGGACATGCTTTCTTTTCAAATCCCCTCCTTCTTTCTTCCTACCTTCAGCAGCATTATTCCAGTTCCTCTATTTCTTGTACACAACCATCCCAGTCCATGTGGGATTTGAGGTTGACATAATAGCACTGGGACAGGATTTTGATCCGAGTACTTTGTCTTTCCCCTACCAGCATCATGCTACCAATGCTCCATTCTCATTTATTTACCTGTCACCGACACTATACTATCATTCATTGGCATTCATGGCGTCCACAGGAACCACACTTATCTTTAAACCCCGGACAAGTACTTCACTGTGATGTCCATCACAATCCCTCTGTTGCTTTCTGTTCCTAACGGCAGTTCAGCCACACTGTAGCAAATCAGACCATTGGCGATATTGTCTCATAAAACATTTCCTGATATTTGTGAATTTCTTACCACCCTCCTTGACGAAACACACCTGCGAACTGTACTTCACTCCATATTCGCTTAACATTCCATTTACAGTTTACAAAATCTGCTCTTTTATGTCAGGTGTTTATGCAAATAAGCTTTTATCAAGGACCGTTCAACTTCGCTTACCTCTTTCTGTTATCCTAGTCTTTGTTTATTTCATCTTCCCCTGTCGTTTATGTTGATTCTCAATAATTTAGTCTTCCTTTGTTTGGTCCCACATGTTCTAATCTTCTTTCTTTATTTATTTCCTTTCTTTCATATTTCCTTCTGTCGTAATCTGACCTCTTTCTACCTACTCACTATAGACGTAGAGGGTTTTTGTCACTCAGTGGCACATCCTGTAACATTCCTCTGGACGAAGGATGGGCCCGTCGCAGCGACCTCTACCTAACAACACACAACACTCACAAGAGACAGACATTCATGCCCTCGTCGGATTCGAACCCGCAAACCCAACAAGCTAGCAGCCGCAGACCTAGGCCCTAGGCCGCGTGGCCACCGGGATCGGCTTCTAATACTTCTTACTTGGAAAAATGAGAAACTTTATGTAAACTTTTGGTCAAGTAATCTTAAAGCTAGAGATCACTTGAGAGATCCAAGCGTAAATGAAAAGATAATATTAAATTGTTCATCTAGATACAGGATGTAAAACTTTGGGCTGCATTCTTTATGTGGGGCACATTACGGTCAACTAGCGGAATTTTTTTATCACGAAGCTGGGAATTTCTTGACCATCCTCACAGCTGTGAACTTTTACAGAAGTACCATTCAGTTGTTCGTTGGGTTATTTACAAGTTTAAGTTGACGTAATTTCCTCAGCATTTCTGTTTATATCATGTATGTCTACATATTTGACAGAACAGGATTCGTAAGATGGGAAGTACGATTTCATTGCTTCTTTTCCTCCTTATTCTCCCTACGAGAATCTCATTTCTACCAAATCCCAGTGAGTCTTTGAGACGTAAAAAAAGTTGAACTACAGATGGGGAGAATCAATATTTTCCTTTCACCCAAAGCACATCACATTTCGTTTTTCTTGCCGACAATGCCAGATCGCCTCGCAGTCGCAATTTTCACTCCTGGCAAGATAATATTGACAGTGAAATTCTGTCTCAAATGAAGGTGTTGGAGAATTCCATAGGGATTTCGAATCCCAACTGGTGTGGGAGGGTGATGCTGGTGTGGTCAATTAAAGTGTCGCACATGTTGGATAGCAGCCCTGTTTCTGACAGTTGACAGCCACCCCATACAGCACGTGCTTGGGAGGGGGGGGGACGCAGGGTGGGATGAGTTCCGAGGATAAGGGTTGCAGGAGGGGCAACAAAATGGCGGAATTTAACGCCAGTGGGGTGTGGCAGAAGTTTATTGAACGACTCAAGTGAAGCCAAGAGCTTTTAGCGGCAATGTGAGAGACATGTGAGTTTCAGTGTTCTCTAATGGAATCAGTTTATGTGATGGTTGAGCAGGAAAAAGTTTTAATTAGATAGGTTGTGTTCCGAGTAGCTGTTTTTTTAAGTTTATTTTAGTAAGCCAGTTAGATTTGAGAGCCTCTTAGAACTATATTCTCATGCTGAAAATTGCTTCATATCGCAACATTCTCCCCGTATTCGAATCAACAGTTAAACAAATTGGAGGTTTTCAGTCACCCACTTTTCAGCCACATGCTCCAACCGTCTTAGCATAGCTATGCTCGAACAGGTACGCTTATCTGTAGCTCCATATCTATGTACTTTCTGCGATGGCTGATCCCGAACTGCAAAATCAGTAAGAAGAATCTGTTGCACCACATTCCATTCAAACCGAGCTTCATTTAAAAGCGTGAATTGGATCATAGTTTATGCAATGACAGCAGCACACGTGACATACCGCTGTGTTGTGGATTGTAGAATGACACTTGATAGTGAATTTTTGAAGTGATTTAAGAGGAATTAATAGCGGAATAAAAAATAAACAAAAAAAAAACACACCGTAATATTTCATGTTTCTACTTACGATGTGAAATGTTGCGGTGTTGTTCACCCATCGTCAGGTGTCAGTTAAGTACGACGTGAAGCTTGCAAGAGCATTACATAGTAATTGTTAAAATCCAAATGCAAAATTAAAATAGTGTATAAAGTATTAAAAATATTATAATCCTAATGTTCAGTTTATCACGTCAAAAACTGATAAAACTCATTAATGATCTGGCGAACCCTTCCGATGTTACGCAGTTTGACAACGGGAAGGCCGGCAGTTAAATGTCATTTTATCACATTACTTAGATTTAGGCAGGATCCGCCAGATCTTTACTGTGTTTTATCAGATATTTAAATCATACACTTTATATTGTGATTATATGTTTTTAGTAATTTGTTTATATTATCATTTTATGTGTGGGTTTGTCAGTTACTAAGTAATGGTCTTGTAATCCTCAAGCCATACCTAACTGATCCTTGAAGATAGTAGAATAAAACCGAAACATGTCGGATCGTAAGTGAAAAATGAGATAATAAAGTGTATGTTATTGGTTCCATACACGGTAAATATGCGTCATATAAAATAATAGTGGAATTCACCATTCATGACTGACGCAGACTGCTAACAGAATTCAACCAGTGAATGAATCAGGAATTTATTGCAGAATATGAGGCTCATTATTGTACATTTTTCTTCAGTCTCCCTTTATTAACCCTCTTAGATCCATATTCCTTCTTAGCACCTCGTTCATGAAACAGTCTCAAGTTATGTTCTTCTATACGCTGAGACTTAAATATTACGCCCATAAAAACAACAGGTACAATTACAAATTTGTGTTCTGTGTTCCTGCGTTTAATTTAAAAGATTACTGCAGATAGGGGGATAAATGATTCAGGACTGGGCGGTAAAAATACTCCCCGACTTTCGTCTGCTCCTAACTTATTCGTGAATGTAATGCCAACGAAACCACTGGACTTGATAATTGAATAAAAGTAACTGCCTGTTGGCATTTTCGAAAGAGGAAATGTTGACCATGGGGTTGTGTGCTTGCTGCACGGACGGCAGCAATCAGGAGAACAAGGGAGGCAGGGCGATGACGTGGCTGGTTTATTCTTGACTTCAGTACAGTCAGGGTCTTGTTACGTGAATCTGAAGAGATGGTCTTAATGCTTGTGTGACCGTGCATCTCTGATACAATAGTATAAACACTCAACTAGATACAACAATAACAATTTATTAGTATTTTCAATCAGCTCAATGTTTCGGACGATAATTTCGCCCATCCTCAGGAGCATGTGGTACAATGGACCCAAGAAGTTGTTATTGTTGCATCTAGTTGGTCGTTTATACTACTGTACTGAAGAGATGGTCTTCACGCTGTGTCATACATATAATAAAGTTAATTATATACGTCAGCACTACCTTTTTTTAAATTAAAACATAAGGCTACATGTTTCGACCCATCAGTCGGTCATCTTTAGGCCTACATAGCAGACTGATTCATTGGTGTTGTGTGCACATTGAGATTCCAATGTGTTTACATTAATGTAAATGTAAATTAATGTAAAAATATTGGGTTCCCAATGTGCACACAGCACCAATGAATTAGTCTGCTATGTAGGCCTAAAGATGACCGACTGATGGGTCGAAACATGTAGCCTTATGTTTTAATTTAAAAAAAGGCAGTGCTGACGTATATAATTAACTTTATATTTATTCTAGCACTTCGTAATTCCTTCTCTCAAGCAGTGACCTATGTTCAATACTGCGAATTAAATCTGCTCTAAACCACACAATTTCTTTTACACTACAGACATAGCGTTAAAGTTCGTGTCTTGGAATGACACGCCATATCGACTAGAAGTCACTTACAAATATTTTGGACAGGGTGCCGCCTCCATCTTCAGTGTCTAGCGGCCCAAGAAGACAGACCCTGAAGATGACAGCGACAACTGTTAGCTAGTCTACTTGGCGTAACATTTCAGAAGACTCTCATTTTTGTCGGTACCGTTGTGAGAACCACGAGTGAAACAAGCTTTGTACGAAAACAACGTCCTTTGTAATTACGGTTGTCTGAAAGTATTAACAACGTTTGAAATATCACGCCTGCATTTTGGCATAAATTGTATTAAAAGAATCCTATTTGTGTTACGTAGCTTCATGAATTTATCTGACATTTATCGGTTGTCACTTCCTTCGGTTCTTTGTCACTCATCCGACCACCCAGATGCAGAGTAGCGGCAGGTAATGACAAACGTCTGTAGGACCGTAAATTAACTCAATAAACGAACTCACATCTCGGGAAATATTTGCCAGTGAAATTTCTTTAACATTTAGTGTTTTTCTGGGTCTAGCACGCACGCTTTCGAAATGTTCGTAGGTCATTTAGCTAGACTTTTCCAACTGCTGAAGTCATATAACGCCGAGTCTGATCCCGTGTGTTTGCTCGCCACTATTCACACATCGGCCTGTTTGGTTTGTATTATGACTTGCAGTTCCTATCCGATCTCATTCTTTTTAAGCTTTCTCACTCCTGTTCTTGTTTCTGCTTCATCAACAGAGTAATTCTTCCTTTCTTTTTGTCTCTTCATCTCGGTTCGCCCTCATATCTGCGGAACTAGGCATTCCAGAAGAGATTAATGTTCCGACACTTCAGTACTATCTGTAAATTTAAAATGTCATTAAAAAGAAGTCACCATATGGCACTCTTTATTTTTACAAAACTGCGTATCTGAAAAACCGCGTGAACAGCCGTACAATGCTAGCGTCGAACACTGACGTTGACTGGTTACATCTCGTCACGTGACAGTCTTGTCACCACTCACAACCAGCTGTCTAGTGGTTTCAGTTAGTAGTCCAAACTATTATGCCATGCTCACAGACCTGCAAATCGAGGTGTCTTGAATATTCATAAGAGTAACAATTATTAATATTGAACGAGAATAATTAAATTGTATATGAGGTGGGAAGAATGCCGAATTATTGGTGTTATTTAATTTGTACTAGATTGTCGTTTCTGCACAACGCTATAGGTACGGCGACAGCATAATAAATGTGAATAGACAAGGAAAGAGGACGACTGGCTTGGTTGAAGCGATAACCGGAGTGAAATAGCAAAAGGAGTAACACATCGGTGAGGAAGTGTCGGGCGCTAAACTCGATACTCTGTGTGTGGAAAGAGACGGGCGCGCACTCGTATGTATTACGTGATAGTTCGCTGGTTGTCAGTGGAATTTCGGTAGGAACGAGCAGCCAAACCGTGTGAGGAGTCAAATAGGCCTACTTCTGACTTCGATCCAGTGTGGGGCGGGATTTCATGACTGCGTCTCCGTCAGCAATTTGGACGAATGCAAGAGTCGTCCATCTTCCATACGTTCATAAAGTCTGTTGTAGAATAATCTCATAAAAAAATACGGGTATATAACCAAGATGCTCCTCGAAATCCGAGTGCTCAAACCTACTTCGAAGTGGACCTAGGTAGAATTTCGATCCTCGTGTTTGACATCTGTGGTATGGGCTAGAGTATTAATGAGGCTCATCTCTTGTTACATAACCGACATCATCCATGTCATTAACGCTGTATAACCACCGAACAAACGAAATTACGGATAGTTTCGATTATGGGAATTCAAGTAAGGCTTAATTAAGTTGTAAAGTTGTGGAAAAATTGAACTGGCTGAGAATAGGCTCTTGATAATAATGGTGATTTTTCACCCGATTAGCAATCATGAGCTCAGAAAGATTACAGATTTAGCTGGTATAGTTGGTTGGTTGGTTGTTTGGTTATGTAGTCAGCATGCACTTAGTCGCATATATAGTTAGTTATCTGTGATTTCCCCAACCTGGAACTGTTGCTTGTGACTGTACATGGCACCCAGGAAGGGTGAAAACGTCTTCTGCTCTCGTTCGTGACTTCTGAGTGCGCAGCGGGTTGGCCAGCAGTGAGAGGCAGTAATATGCAGCAGGAAGGCACCAGGGAATAGCCGGACGTGCCTCGGACTCTACGTAGCCAATTAACTCGAATTCAGCTCCCTCACATATACCCCTCAAGTTCCCGGCCCCTGGAGAACAGACCGAATTCAGCTTAATTTTGTGATTCTTTTTTTTTATCGTTGTTTTCTTGTGCGGTTGTTCAGAGTTACTGCCGTAAAAATGTAAAAATGAAAACTATCGTTTTCCGTTTTTCATGTAAGTTTCCTGACACCCACAGAGTAGCAAAATATCAGTTACTAATCACGTAAGGTCATTAGGTGTTCTGTAGAACGTTTTACAACTTAGAAGGGTAGGTACACTGTGGTTAGAATCACAGCCCTACAGCCAGGGCGATCTGTCAGAATGGCGTAGAAGACACGTAGCCTACTAATGTCTGCTGGGCAGTGTTTGTAAATTTGTTGCTACATGACACAGCCTTAGATTAAGAAGTTACGCCTAATGATAGATTGCAAAATATGAAACTGGTTGACCTGATTCGGAGTATGTTGAAGTGGTGGGCTTTTGGGCTGGCGATGATAAGTCTTCGGGTTCCTTAATGGGAAATTTCTCTATTTGTTAAAATATCCCATAGACTTGCTATTATACTCAGTTCTAAAGAAACTGCCGTTAATTAATCATTATACGATACACATTAGAAACTTTCCTGTAATCCCAAGGCAAAAAATAAATGTCGGCCACATATCTTGATTCCTGAAGTCCCCAGCAGTCTTGTTCTCCGTGCATTTGTTTTCATGTGCTCCACTGAATGCCTGAGGAAGGTCAAGCGAATTGTTCAAAATATCGAAACTGGAATGAAGCCCAAAGTTTTCATTCCTCGCCTCGCCCCCCTTTGGCAGTCACATTAAGACATACTCCGCTCTTATTAGCGGTCGTGGCGTAACAATGCTTATTTTTTCGAAATACGGATTTCCAAACAGCAAATTACTAGGCTGTGCTGAACCCAATGTCGGCGCAGTCTAAAGCTTAGTTCTGCGGCCGCTCGCTTGCTGGAATTGCGGGTTCTAATCCCTCCGTGGGCATGGATATCCGTCCCTTGTGAATGTTATGTGTTGACAGGTAGAGGTCTAGGCGAGAGACCAGACATTCGTCCAAAGGAATCGTACTAAATGTGCTGTGTCTAACCGGGTGCGATCGGGAAAACTCAGCAGCGAGGCTGTCTAGGCCCGATTAGGGCTGTTGCGCCAAAGGAAGAAGAAAGACAAGGCGGTGGACATAACACTGCTTTTGCAGTATGGACCAGGTTATGACTATCGGCAGAAACTGAGATCACCGAACGATGTTATTTTGTGTGATTTGAGAAAAGGAGATCATTGGGCGAAAGAGTTTTATGTAACGTGAGAAATGGAGATAGCAGAACGAAAGGACTTATATTCAGAGTGTTTCGGGGAGGGGGAGTGGGGTGGGGAGCTTCAGGAAAATGTTCCGTAGGTTATTTTTTATTATATTTGTCCAACAATTGCACAGTGTATGTTAACAATTATCTGTGTCCTTTATCACTGCTACATGTTTCGATGTTTAAACGTCATCCTCAGAGAGTTTCCTATATATACTAAATTTACAAATTAATAAAAAGAAACAGCGTAAATGATTGACAACAATAAAAACGTGAAGCTAAAGTTACTAAAATTGGATGCCGCTGTTTGGTACAACGAAA
>Ga0136643_10014059_pt1 | contig 12000 bp, 7 predicted proteins | sample TergutLab28metaG_FD_96883 | JGI IMG/M metagenome (GOLD analysis project Ga0136643, IMG submission 96883) | Labiotermes labralis P1 segment gut microbial communities from Petit-Saut dam, French Guiana - Lab288 P1 (version 3) (version 3) | ecosystem: Host-associated > Arthropoda: Insects >...
AAGAAGATTTGGAATATATGACGCGTAAATTAAAAGAAACTTATGAGAAATGGGGCCTGGACATGAATTTGAATAAAACAAAATACTTATGTATTGGGGAAATGCACAGTAATTTGAAATTAGATAAAGACAGTGAGATTGAATTTTGTTAAGAATATAAATACTTAGGGGTTACTTTTGATACTAACGGAACAGATGACAAAGAAATAAGATCAAGAGTAATATAAGCAAGAAAATGTACAGCATGTTTGAATGGGATATAAGAAAGGAGAGAAAATTGAACATTTGTAACGCATTGATTAAAAGCAGTTTATTGTATGGTTCCGAAACATGGAGACTCACAGAAAATAACAAAAGATGGGTCGAAGCCACAGAGATGGATGCCCTAAGGAGATCCTCTAGAATATCAAGAAAAGAAAGAATTAGAAATATAACTATAAGACAACAAATTGGATTAGAGGATCTAATTATAAAAGAAATTGAACAGAACCAGCTTACATGGTATGGCCATGTTCAAAGAATGGCAGAAGGAAGATTACCCAAAATAACATTGAAGTGGATGCCGAAACAAAAGACAGCACGAGGAAGACCGAAGAAAAACTGGGTGGAAAGTACAAGGAAGGCCATGAACAAAAGAAACCTAAATGAAGTCCAGTGGGAAGATAGGAAGCAATGGAGTCTAGGTGTCGGACAATGCAGAATGATGTTCTGAAACCAATATATACATGCATACATATTTATAATCCAAAGACAAAATTCAATTTAGTATACTGAACTCACATGCAGGTTGTCATAAGACTGAATCTTAGGGAAGTAAAATTATTTTTACTGTTTACAGTTGTGAGTAAATATTGGTCATCATTGTCTGTTGTTGAAATTATCAATGCTTTCATCAACAACAAGGATGATGATGATAATGATACTTATACAGGGTAACATGGGGCAAAACGGGGAAGCTAATGTTTGACTACTTTTAAGAATACGAAACCAGATCACAGATATTTTATGTGCTGTGTATTGTGCCAACATTTAAGTTTACATTAAATTAAACACACGTGGAAAAAGTAATAGAGGTGAAACTTTATGATCACTTTCCTAAAATAAGGCATGGGGCACAATGGGGCAGTAGAAAAAATTATTATCGAAAACTCAAGATTAACCATTTCAAAGTATTACTTTGTAAGAGAAATGCAATTAGTGAAAAAAAGTAATTTAAGATATGCATTGACAGCAGATGTGGATGGCCTCACCATAATCACCGTCAACAACTGTATATGAATTGTGGGCCCACTTGTGACATCCGTGGCAGATAATCTGGCCTTCAGTGGACTTCAAATACCAGCCTCGACAGTAACAGCAGTGAACATCATCATCATCATAATCATAATCATCATCTACCTCAGTGCTGCCATTGCTGAAATATCTGAAAATTCTCTCATAATTTATTGCTTTTCTTCTGCACTTGTATGTTCCGTTCTTCAGAAAAGGAAGGCATTTTCTCTCTCTCTCTCTCTCATTCTTCTGCAGTGACTAATTCATTTTTGTAAGGCAAGAAAGTAACAATAGCTGTTGTACCCCTTGTTCATGTCATTCTTTTCTTGTCTTGCCCAACTTTTGCAATTGGAATGATTTCTGTGGGACTTCGACGAAGAAAACTTGATGTCGGAGGTTCTTCAGCTGTAGGCATACAAAAAAAAAGTACCTCAGTTCATTGAGAAACTGTGCTGGTGTTGGCTTCTCACTTGGTGCTGTATGGAATATGATATCCGTTGTGGCTGCAAGAATGAAATCTGCCTCTAACAGCACAATTCCAGTACGATGAAAACCACTGATGGCCATGCACATTTTAGCTGCTCTGAGTTGCAAAGAGATATGATGCTCAAAACAAACTGGACATCTGAAAAAGTATAAACACTTTCCCTGCATTATGCCAAAACCATCTTTCTACTTCCTCTTCATAACATAAGCTAAACGGCTTCATGAAAGTGACATCCAGAGGCTGCAGCCTGTGTGTACAATGTGGTGGGAAACATAGCAGTGTTACTCAGTTTCCTCTAGCAATACTGATAAGCTGTAAGCTTTTGGTACAACACCCAAGTCTACCCAGTAGAAAAAGCACTGTTGACCCCTCCAAAGCTCCTAAGAATCAACTTTTTGAACCAGGTACAGAATAAGGGCTTAGTCGTCCATCCTGTCTCATAAACTTCGACCCACACTCCACGGAATACGTTCAGTTGAAAATCTTGCTGCATTCATCTTTTCCTAGGGACAATCAGCATAGGAGGCATGAACGCTCCTGAGGCAGAAAAGCACATAACTCCTCTCACTGTTCCACCTTTCCCGGCAGAGCCAAGAGCACCAACTGGATGGCAGCCTTTCAGTTTAAGAATGCTGGAGTAACCCTTAGAGTTAACTGTTAGTTTGTTTTGTCCACATTATAAATTTTGTCTGGCATCAGATGGTGCTCACTGATAACTTCTGCCAACAAATCAAAAACATTTGAGACAGCAACTTTATTCACGCCCATGAGCTGTGGATGTATCCTCTGACTTTCTCAAAGAGATGTCTGGATGTCTCTTTAAAAAAGCCACAAAGCCAATCAACCCCCGCCAACTCATCATTACTTCTGAGTGGATTTGATGAGTCGTTCTGCAAAGCTTGTAAGCCGAACTTCTTATTCATTTTGTGGTGAAACCGAACAGTCGTTCCTCCATACTCTTAATACAAGTTGACCTACTCGGCTTCTTGTTCAGAAGTAAAAACACATTGATACCTGCCAATCTGTCTTGATACCATGCTAGCAGGGTTAATCCTTTTCTCCTTTACATGGCACTCCAATGCTGTATGTGGGACCCCAAATTGCTCAGACACCATTAGATATCCCACTGAACCACTGATGACGGCCTCAACTGCATTAGTCATAGAGTCAAAGGACAAGGTTTGGGGAATGGTAATTCTTTTCCACTCCCAAAATCGTATCAAAATATAGCATTATTAGGAGCAGAAAAGATACATGGGGCTTAATAGGGTACTAACCCATTATGGCAACCCCTTTCTGCCCCACTATTAGTTGTGTGAAGTTACAAAGTTTGTATCATAACAGGACAAACAGTTGTCTTAATACATCAGAGCACTCCTAAGCATACCATCTACCTCTATGGCAATTTTAATTTCAAAAAGTAATTGAGACAATGTCCCACCTTCACAGTTTTTTTTTTGATACATAAGCTACAAGAACAGTAGAATTTTCAGTGTAACTGCAGTTTCACAATGATACGTTCAATGACATGGCTGCAATTAGTGCCCAAGATGCATCATGATGTGTAGACACAGTTTATCTGTCACTTGCTGTCAGCACTTTCTATCACCAAAAAAGTCGGTACCCCATTTTACCCCACCACCCCATTTTGCACCACGTTACCCTACAGACCTCATCCATGTTCAATGTGATGGATACACTCATAACCTCAAGTTTGCAGTCACCATCTGTAAATGTTGACAGGCAAATAACACTTCAAACTGAATTTCTATGTGCACTTACACACCAATTCCCAGCTACAGTTATTCATTACAAACGGCCAACAAACCAAAAGCCAAATGTACATTTCATGCAGACACCATTTTGTTGTTTTGCATTTAACTTATGGAAAGTTTCAAGTTTTCCTCAAGACTTGTTTCTGTATGCAATTCCGGGACCTTAGATTTAGCAGCGTTGGTACTGCCCCTGCCTCACAAATTTGTGGGTTGTAAATTGAAGGAAATTAAAAAGCATGAGATTGCTATGGCCTCTAAAAGTACACCTATACCAAATTTTGTGATGCTGGTTAGCTTGCTCAAAAACTGATGAGTGGACCATAGAAACACATGCAGACTAGCCTACTTTCATTCCTTAGGAAAGGAAACAAAGCTACAAACAATCCCAGCTAGACTTCAACCAAGAAGTACATAAGTGAATGTTTGAACAACAGCAGAACTACTTCGTAACAGATTACTTGATGCAAGAGCTTACTATAATACAGTATTATTCCTATGTAACTATGATCCAATTTCCCACCATTGTGTCACCCACTTACCAGTTAACATGCTCTCATCAACTATACATGGTCCACGTAGTAGCAGAAGGTCACATGGCACAAAGTTGTTGTGCTGTGACCGTGCAATAGACACTATATCTCCTGGAACAAGTTGATCTGTAGATACGGGACGCCACCGTCGATTCCGATAAACCTGAAAACATTACACATGCCTCAAAAAACATTTCTACTGACTATGACATTGAATACTATCAAGTCAGCGGTTGAATATAACACTTGTTTTGAATTGGTTTTTAAACAATGTCAGTCTGCACCTTCTTTTAGTATCTGATGGGTCAGCAAACTTTCTAAATACCTAGTTATCTGAAAACATACACATCTTACATAGAAGAATGTACCAACTCAAAAGAGCAATCTAAAAACTCTTCATCATGGTAAAACAGATATCAGGAGGTTTATGCAGTACACTTTTAACCATTTAATTCAATGTAATCAACCAGACTCAAACCAATGAATGTACATAAGGTCTGTGAAAGGTAACTTCACATACCTGTATCATGTATGGTTTGTTGCCCATCTTGCGAATTTCTGCCATGTTGCGCAGCTGCTGCTGGACCAGAGTACATTCAAACAGGATAAGCATGACAAGTGTGAACAGTGAGTAGTACCAGTACTTTTCCAGGCACCATAAGGCAACACACAGCACTTGGAATACAAAAAATGGAGCTGTGGCTCGTTCTTTGAACAGTTCCATAAACTCTGGCACCACCATGTCAAGCCTACATAAGCATACAATAACAATTAGCACTCCCAGTTAAGGTATACCTTCAATCAATCAATCACCATCAAATGAACACCCACCCAATTTATTTAGAGCTTAAAAATGGCTGCAAATGGTGTAAAAGCCCCTGTTACAATACTGATAAAAATTACATTTAAAGAGCATCATAAATAAGCCAAAAGAGTGCAGACTCTGCTGGATGAGAAGGGTTGATTCCTGGCAAGTGCGTAAGACCTGACTTGTTTACCACCACACGTGAATTGCCTCTAGGGCCCAACCAGCCTCTTGGGATTTAATAAAGAATTGTGAGCACTTTCATTATGGTTAGTTCCACATCTCTAACTTGTTAAAAGTCAGTCACATGTACAGCACATCGTAAGCCCATCACGATCCAGTACTCAATGTGATACAGTACAGAAATTCAAGACACTTAAGAATAGGTGTAAGAACTCTGATTGCAAAGTGTTTGTGCTGGGCCACTGACATCTCATTTAGGATCACAACAGCAACAGCACAAGGTTAAACCAGTTATAAACAAATCTAACGTACTGGTTCCTGCCATATTTGATGTCTGCATATGTGACCTCATGGTCCTCCTGATACCCTTTCCACTCCATATATTCCCCAAAGGACAGATCCACAGGGAACTGCAGACCACAAAATTGTTTCTTATTTTCATCCCAGACATACTTTGTTTTCTGGAATATAAACCATATGTTCACACGCTGGTTCACTTCATCCTGAAACAAACGTGTGCCATTACAGAAACACAATCTGTGAAAACTGATGTTCATTACAAAAAACTGTGTTTGTGAAGTGCATTAATCTCGCCTCAAAATTTAAATTAACTTGCAGTTGTACACAACAGAATACAATGTGTAAAAATGCACAAAGATTTTTTACTGTCATACACCATGCAACAGAAAGTGCTGAAAAACATTTTACATCACAAACAAGTCCAAATTTTATCATGCCCACCAGTCCTCACAGTCAGAAGCCATTATTGTATATCAGTCTGAAGAAGGTCAAAGGGTCAGTGTACACTTTAAGTATTACTAAGATATAAAATGTGTTGGTACTTTCAGTTGCATCCCACATATGTTGACAAATGAGGGGCTCCTGTATGCAGGTCCATCTGTATTAGCATGGTGGCCTATGCAGCATTCCTTGGGAATGAGTATAGATATAGGTAACCCTGTGCTTAATTAAGCACTATGCCATGGAGGCATACAAAGGAGCGGTGGTCTAGTTCAATACATTCTCATCCTTGGCACCAGATAGAGGAGTGGTCTACATCATTCCCTGCTCTACTAACTCCAGGGAAAGAGTCTGTGGTACTCAACAAGATACTGTGTGCAGCCCAGAGTCCACTGGATGCTTTGGAAAAGAAAAAATCTCTTGCACCCTCCTGGGAATTGAACCATGCTTCCCTGGTCTTCCAGTACACACCCATCACTACATTAACTGAGCTATCCTGGCTCCCTCTCTATGACTGAGTGAAAGTTCAAATCAATGGACACTTTTTTTAGGTAACTGTTGTTTAGTGTCCAAACTTTCATGTAAACAGAACCATTCAGACACTTCACGGGATAAACACAGGATTCCAAAAATCACAATTTTGTTTTGACTCATAAACACCTAAAACCACTTCATTATGTGCCCAAAATAAATGCTTTTGTCACCACAGTGCTATCTCTACATTGAATACTGAGGAATAAAACCTTAATTTTGGATACTCACATAAGAAACTTCAATAAGCAGAAGATTAAAATTAACAATGAAATTTGTCAGTACAAGTAATACTCTCCTGACTTGTTCCACTTTCATAGTCATTTTTAGAACAGCTGCAAAGAAAAGTTGCAAAAATATGCCTATAGCCTTTGCCATATCCTTCTGTCTACATGTATGCATGTCTGAAGAACCACACAATGAATTTACACATAATTTAATACTGGGGAATTCTACTACATTGTCAGTACATTCTAATTTTGATTAAAATCGGAAAAAAATAATAGATACTTTATGCAATGACCATCACACATTTCAGCATGCATTTCAAGCACCACCAATTTGAATTTTTTTAAATAAAAAAACACTTCCCAATTTCTTAGTTTTTTAAATGATTAATAAGAGTAAATGTGCCAGAATTATTACATTGTGTATGCACAGGATCCTTATTTCATCTGACAAATACTGTTGGTTGCTTCCTGCCTCTATTCCATTTTGCCATCAAGTCAGAGTCCACACATTAGTGTTCAATGCACTGCAGTTAATATTAGATTCTCATGTGCCATACTTACAGAATGTGCTGGAAATAGCTTCCTTTCGTTCAAAGACATAAGTCGCATCTAACAAGAACATTCATTTCACAATGCATTTTGCTGGTCAAACTGAAGACAATACTTCCTGTAAACCTTCCCTAATCATCTTCAGTGAAAAGATTATTATTATTATTATATAATTTATCCCTTAAAATTCTTCACAAGTTAAAAATCACTGGCAATGGTTCAGGTCTGGCAAACTAGGTCATAATACCCTGGTTATTATTCTTTCATCACAAACAATTCCTAAGCAATGCATGGAATTGTTTGTTGTGTGAGCTGTTGCACTCTCTGGCTACAAAAAGACAAAGGTTTCCAAACAACTGCATCAGAATGTGTGTAACATACTGATGGGAATTTACGGTTTAAAAAAAAAAGTTGGATCAATAATCCTAGCTGCACTCAGAGTACACCACACACCAACATTAACATCATGAAATGGCTCTTTATTAATTAAGTGACTGTCAGTATGAGAGTTCACAAATCCACTGTGATGAAACCACGAATCACCCCTACACAATATGAACGTAAGGTCCACTTCTCCACATTACACCCCAAGAAGGTACCAGTCCACAAAATTCGCTTCTTGTAGAAAATGTAGTAAGCATACCTATCATCCAAATGACCCTGTCTTATAATAGGCAGGCTATTCACTGTGTCTGATGACTGCAGACATGACAAGAACCCTTTAACATTGTAAGTGTAGGCAGATAACTGAGCCAAATTCTACAAGTATGGATTTTGTGAGCTGCTAGTAAGTGATAAAATATATTGGCCAGATAAAATAAGGACCCTGTATTTCCCAACCTGCTTCAGTGTTTTTTCTAGTTCTCTAATTTTGCCTCCACACAGAAATGCCAGAATTTTCAGAACATTATTTCTGCAAAACACATATATAAATTCACATTTTTTCTCCCTACCACTTTGAATTTTAAATGTTAATTAGTCTATAGCTCTGGACACAACTTACAACCCAGATTTCACTGCCTGCAATCTACTTCCCTCTCAGTATTTCTTCACCCAATTTATCCTACAACCGTACGTCATTTTTAATTAATTCAGCATTAATAAACATCCTCATTATCATCATCATCTAACATGCAGTTGGGCCACTTGTTGATTTGTTCTGGTCTCACATTTCTAGAAGTCTCTTTCACAGTCTCCCTTGGTTGTGTCTGCCTTTTGGTCATTAATAACCATTAATATAGGAAGTGTGGAGCAGAGGACAAAACCTCAGCCCACATTCTTTGTGAATGTGAAGCTTTGGCTTCACATAGACATGTGTATCTGGGCTCCTTCTTGGAGCCAGAGGGCATTAAGAGTGTAAGTCTGGGGGCCAACTGGAACTTTAGCAAAGCAACAGGGCTCCCATAAATCAATATGGGGCACTAAGGCCTAGGTGCAAGGGGCCATAAGGTCTCAAAACCAATCGCAAATCAATCAATCAATCAATCAATCAACTATTAATATACCTATTATTATTATTATTATTATTATTATTAGTAGTAGTAGTAGTAGTAGTAGTAGTATACAATATGGATGTCTCTTGTCATGGGCCTTTTCTTCCTGGTACTTCTCTTGAACCAGCGGTGATCCCCACTGCTCAGGCTTCAAGCTTCACACTGCAGTACTTTCCGTATTATGTGTGATGTTCCAAGTACAGCTGCCTTTTGTAGTGAATCTATCGAATGTTTTCATGGTACAGTTTCCAAATTTTTCCTTAAGCTTCCCGTTACAATTCCAGTGGCTCCAATTATTACTGGTATGATTGTACACTTCAGGTTCCACATTCGTTGTATCTCTATACATAAACTCCTGTATTTTAACTTCTTTTCCGCTTCCTTTTGCACATTTCTGTCTGCGGGTATAGTCACATCCATCAGTGTGCATGTTTTCTCTTTTTTGTTTCTAATTATTATATCTGGCCTATTTGCTGTAACTTCTCTGACTGTGTGTACTGCTTGATTCCACAACACTGTGACATCTCCCTCTTCACACACTGGCTTGGGGATGTGTGTGTACCATCTGTCTGTGGTTTCAATGCCTAAGGTTTTGCATACTGAGTAGTGCAAATGTGTACAAACTTTATCATGTTTCATTATTATTACTACTACTACTACTACTACTACTACTATTAATAATAATATTAATATTATTATTACTATTACCACTAAAAACTATAAGGCTCAAGTATCACACATTGCTTATGGGTGATATTTTACCTCGTAATGGTGAACTGACACTAATTCTGATGATCCATTATTTGCAGTTGGTATGACTTTGGCAACTTTAGACTTCAGTGGATCTCTTTCCTGGAAAGGAGCAGCTTCAATTTAAATCCAGAAAATGCATTAAAAAAAGAGGGAGAGAGAGAGAGAGAGAGAGAACAACAGCATTCATATTCTTCCAAAAATGTATCAGAAACAATAAATACAATAGAACATATTTAGCATGCAAACCAGGTTACAATTACCAGCATTACTTCCAAAAATTAAAATCAATTCAAGTAAGTGTTAAGCTGTTTCTAAAAAAATTACAAGCAGCCAGGTACAAAGGACTCACACATTTCCACTCATATGCGGGACTTTAAATTCCTTCAAAACTTTAATTCAGTGTTGTTAATCCTGATCCCAGAGTGTGCGTATTTCGTTTTTAATGCATGCTTTATGAAGAACATGAGGGTTATTTGAACAGGAAAAAGATAAATTTATTAAATTAATGGAACATTGTGAAAGATAAAACAGAGATTATGTAACAGGTCTTAGAAGTGCCATAAATTTCCATATGCCTAAATAACAAAATAAATTTCTAGGGGCATTTTCCTACATGCTCTCACTTCTGGCAAGGGAGGTATTTAAACGTTTAAGAATCATATGACACAAATTACAGTTCTTCATGTGAAATCTGCCCAAGTCTGCTACTTGCACTTGACAATATCACGGGTAAAGCGAAAGGCACACCCACTAACAATTCAACAGAAACAGCAGTTTCATGTAAAAAGTGGGGCTTATATATATATATATATATATATATGTGTGTGTGTGTGTGTGTGAGGGGGGGAAGAGAATTTTCTGAATAACTAATTAAAAAACCACCACCAGCGTTGAATATAATTTTTGTAATTATTACCAAAAAAATATGGGATCATACAGGCAGCCAATACGATCAAGAGGCCTGCTGCATAACATAATTTCATTTGTCACAGCATTTGAAAGCAATCCACAACTTGGAAACTTCCAGGAATATTTAATACACCAATTTGTTTTTTTTATTTGCATACATTTCTCTCACAAATTTTGGTGTTGGTCTTCATTAAACAACACTAATACTGCATCACCCATAAAGTTTCCATCATCATTTATTTTCCACACTACAGTACAAGCTGTGACATCCATAACTGTATAATCCAGAAATCTCTATTAACCAGAAATTGACTAAAAGGCCCATACATTTCATAATTCCATCAACAGGCACTATCCAGCACTGATTCCAAGAGATAAACTATCCATTACTGATGTCTTGGACTTTTTTTTTTTTAAGATTATATGTACACCATGTTATATAAATATGATAAAAGGGGAAAGAAAGTGTCAAAGGGAAAGCAACCAATTAAATGGTTAGGTCTGTCTATAAGGTTATTAGGTGGACTAAAATATACATGAAATATAAGGTCCTATTATCTGGAAAATTGTGGGCTGGGTAGCTCAATCAGTACAGTGACTGACTACGGGCTGGACGGTCCGGGATTGAATCCCAGTGGGGACGAGATTTCCCACCCATCCAGACCGGCTCTGGGGTACACCCAGCCTCCTGTAAAATGGGTACCGGGTCTTTCCCTGGGGCAAAGTGCGGCCAGGGCGTGCTGCTGACCACTCACCCCCTTCTAGTGCCGCGGACATGGAAGAGTAGAGCTATACCTCTACCCACCCTCTGGGCCACACTGGGCCTGTAACGGGATCACTTTACCTTCTTACCTTCATTATCCGGAAAATTACAATATCCAGCAGCCCTTTAGTCCCAGTGGTGCAACTGGTATGTGTAACTTTTTTTCTACTACAGGGGTAAATAAAATAGTTGTGCCTGTCCACACCATTAAGACATATAGGGAAAATACAGGGATAGCTACACTCATTCATAACCTCAGTGCCAGATAAAGGTGAGTGGTTAACATCACACCCCAGCCACTTTATCCCTGGGAAAGAACTCCAGTACCCACTGAACAGGAGACTAGATGGAGCCCCAGAGTTAAGTCTGGATGTTTTGGATTTGATAAAAATCTCTTCCCCTACAAGGATTAAAATCTTATTATAGGCAGGCCTCATATTACACTATTTCATTTTGCACAGTTTCACTTTAAAGTGACTAGAAAATTTATACCCCCTTTTGAAGTTACAAGATAATGTTTGGTTGACAGCAAATTGGCATAAACAATCCATGGCTGCACTTATCTTCTGTAGGAGGCTGCTAGAAGAAAGTGACTGCAATGTCACACCATCGTGTATGGATTACACTGCTGACATAATCATGAGGATCATTCAGTTTCCTCTTCAAAAGAATTGGCTTTTCTTACCAACACAAGAAACTTAAATCTACATCACCTAGTGCAATCCAAGTGAAAAATGGCAAAAGCCAATCAGCATTAAAGAAAAAGTAAATGTAACTAGATGGCGTGAAAAAGGTGCATGAATTGTTGAAATACGTCACAACATTACATTCGCTCATAGTAGCACACGTGCAATTTGTGATTAACCTTTTGGCGCCGGAATTATTTTTTTAATTTTAGCACATCCTGTATATAAAATGTGAATAATACAGGAACCAAATACGTTAGAATTATGAAACAAACTGCATTTTGAAGAGAAAA
>Ga0136643_10014064_pt1 | contig 11996 bp, 8 predicted proteins | sample TergutLab28metaG_FD_96883 | JGI IMG/M metagenome (GOLD analysis project Ga0136643, IMG submission 96883) | Labiotermes labralis P1 segment gut microbial communities from Petit-Saut dam, French Guiana - Lab288 P1 (version 3) (version 3) | ecosystem: Host-associated > Arthropoda: Insects >...
ATATGGTGTTGAGGAGAATATTTGGACCTAGGAGGGACGAGGTAACGGGGGAATGGAGGAGATTGCATAAGGAGGAGCTAAATGATTTGTACTCCTCACCCAATATTGTGCGGGTGATAAAATTGAGAAGAATGAGTTGGGCTGGGCATGTGGCTTGTATGGGTGAGGAGAGGGCGGTTTATAGGGTCTTGGTGGGGTAGCCGGTCGGAAAGAGACCACTGGGGAGGCCTAGGCGTAGATGGGTGGATAATATTAGGATGGATCTGCAGGAGGTGGGATGTGGGTATATGGACTGGATTTGTGGAAATGGATCATTCAATCATATCAGTTAAATCAATCAAATAACCTATATATTAATGACATTTTATTACCAGCTCGAATTATAATTGTTACCGTGTGAATTGAATTTTTATGTATAAGTGTCTTATGTAGTGTATTACGACTAATCTATATCCAGTAGGTCTCTTAGGCTTGTAGTGGATTTGATGGAACTGAATAAATTTAATTGAATTTAATACTCATACTAAAATCTTTTATTGAAAAACAATAAATCCAAAAACTGTACTAGACTGCAGAACAAGTAAAAGTTACACATTTTTTATCACCATACATCCATGACTGAACTGCTGGCAATGTGTTCCCATTACTGTAAACAGTTGCTCAAGGACCTAGTAGGAAGATCATGTAATAAGTGGCGATTCTACACAAGGAGTGTCCAATGGCATGATTGGCATAGGCTACACTTTTTATGAAGTTGTGGTTACCTCATTCCACCTCATACACACTTAGGAAGGAAAATTATAACCCTTCAGTTTATACTTGACATGTCAATTTCACTGCATACTGCATACATTGCACACTCAATTATAAAAGCAGGCCCAACAAATTTGTATGACTTCACTGATGCTGCAATTAACAAAACATTAAAAAAAAAAAAGTTTAAGGAATGCAAACAAGGCAGGCAGTGTACTTAGAATGTAATATTGAGGTACGTTCATGTACGTACTGTTGCTCTGTAAAACCAGAAAGTATTACACATTTTGAGTGTGTGTCTGTATGCTTGCATTGGTTATCTGGCATGCAAAGAATATGTACCATATTATATTATCATCTTTGGTCTGTCTGGCTCTACCATAATTTTCCACACTGTCTCATAAATGGCATGATTTTCAGGAGCAAGTTATTCAACATAAAATGCACATTTTGATTTTCTCTACAACTTTTGTCTGAGACATTTTTTATTCTAAGAAAAATTCAGCAAGATAATGTCTCAAATACTTAGATCTTCATATAAGGTGCCCTAATTCCTGTCACATTTTAATGGCATGTGAATTTTTTTCAAAAGATTGTCAAAAAATTGTAAAATATTAAACTTCCTGAAAATCTGTCCAATGGGAGCTGAGTTGTTCCATGCAGACAGATAGACATGACAAAGCTAATAGTTACTTTTCATCATTTTGCAAATGCATCTAAACGTGACTGGACAAATATCTGAACACTGTAAAAATGAAAAGGACATGATCTGTGATATTACAGCATAGTAGACATATGTGCTCAGGCTGTCAGTGACACAGTCTTAACGCTCCCACTGCTAACAAATGCTGCATCACCAAATATTGAATTTTATGCATTTAAATGCCTTGCTTCAGAGAAATTCTCTGTCTAAAATATATGATAAAGAGTTATCATTATGGGGCACAAAGGGCCTGTCAATTAAGGCCTAGGTGCATCGGGACCACAAGGTCTCAAACCCAATCGCAAATCAAAGAGTTATCATAACCTTAGCATTCCTATACAAAGCGTGTGATCTGTTGTTATTTTTACAGTTTGGTGCTGCATCTGTCAAAACTTTAAGCTCTGTGAAAGAACTGCGCTTGGATATGGAATGTAACTGACAATCAGTTCATATATATATATATATATAAACAATACAAGTTATGGGTAAAGAGAATGATGTAACATTCTTCAAAACCATCTGAAGAATTTCCAGAATTTGAAAATTTAAAAAAAAACCTCATAATTTGATCCTCAACCACTTTGAAAGAATGGACAACACCAGACTCCTGAAACATGCCCTCAACTACAAACCTCGAGGAAGAAGAGATCATGGACGCCCCAGGAAACAATGGCAATGTGTCGATGCCGGAACAGGTCAAATGACCTAATCCATGGAGGAAGATGATGATGAATTTGATCCTCTGGTGTAGTTTAAATTTCTATATGCTAATGCATTGTCAAAAAAATGTTATTCTTGAATTTAACGTTTCACAATTTTCTTTATACCCTAAAAACTATCTATGTATGTATGAACATGTTTCATAATTGAAAAGTTGTTTTGACAATCACTTCTTGTACATGTTAATGATTTCTACACTACCATTATCATTGTCATAATAGCGAAAGTTGGATTTTCCTCTATTCACACATAGCTGCTTTGAAGTTGGTGGATCTCCAAGTTCAGGGCTGATAAAACTGGCAATGAAAATTATTGATATTATAGAACACCCACTGACAGCAATCAAAAGAAGACCTAATTTTTTTATTGATTTAGTATGAATAATGTTTCTTCAATACCAGACTTCTGTTTATCAGATGATATATACATATATATCCTGAAATATAAAAATGCCTCTATCATTTATTCTGCAGGAAGAGTACTTCAAAATACATGAGATCCCGTCCTGCCTTCAACACTCAGAACTGCCTGGCTCCAGGACTTTGTGCCTGGTTCAAGGACTGTAAAGCTCTCACACCATCTGTTGCTGGTATTGATTCAGTTAGATACATGTATATTATCTGTTCCTTGTCATGTTATGTATGTTATAGATAATTTTATAAGTTTTATTATGTAATGTTTCTTCCATATTAAAAAAAGTACATTTATGACCGTGGAGCTAACGTGAAAAAGCTGGGGCATGAAAGTTTTAACATTATGTAAGGAATACCAACAGATTGTACTAAATATGAAGTGTGAAAGAGTGCTTTTACATTTTCTAGAATGGTCACAATTACAACAAACAATACACCCATGTGCAAAATCAATATTCATTCATAGACAGACAGATCAGTAGTAACGACTGAGGTTATTGTACTAACGATGATAATAGTATGTGGATTTTCAGGCTTCTGATGTGTTGCATTTGAGACCTTTGTTCTAGGGGGATATTGCTGTAACTGGGTGCTTGATGCTGACTGTTTTCATTGCTACATATTGGCTTCATCTTCAAGGGTCTGTGGTCTCAAACTGGTGCAAAACAAACACCAAGTTTTAGAGTGCACTATCCCAAAAGAATGAAAATTTCAGTGGTGGTGGTGGTGGTGGTGGTGGTAATGTGATTAGACAAGTGAGTGATAAAGGAGGGGAATATAGAGGTAACAAATTGTAAACCTTCTCTTTTCAGCTGCCCTGTGTGTTATAATTCTATTTAGAGCAACCAGGCCTGACACATCTTCCACACAATTAATACATCAACCAATAAATGCAATTAATAAAATACAATTCATGACGAGTATTAAAATCCTACATGTTTCTGCACTGGGGTGCCATCCTCAGGGAGTTTTTTAAAACAAAGGAATACAAGCCCAACACGCTACTGTAGGTACTGCATTGCTCTTATTGGAATGATTGGAATATTAAAATTCCAATATACATAGAACTGATAAGCATAAAGTTGCATTTTTTTGATAGTAAAATGTGTGAGCTGTTCCAGATGTAAGTTTATAGTTGTTTACATTCTGTATTGAGTATGCATACAAACATCTGTCTCAAACTTAGGTGATGGAGTGTGCGAAGTGTGTCATGTCGGGTGGTGTGAGAGTATGCATGGTACGAGTAATATAAAAAAAATTGCAATACATATAATGAGTACAAACATTTTTAATGATTGAAAATTGCAACATCTTTAAAAGGATTGAACACATACACATGCATACTGTGGCCATTTCCCTGGTAGCTAATGTGTAGAATACTAGGCAAGACACAAAAGAGTCACGCTTGCATAGAAAATGCTTATGCTTATTATTTTGTCCTTATGTATGTTAACAAGTATTTATGAACTGAAGCAGAAAATGGCAGCAATAAACGGCAGTGGAATGTATGCTGACTTGTTATTAAAGTGTCTACTCCTGCCAGATCATAGCATACACATAGATAGCAGCATTGCTTTTAGTATATTACTACTGTAACATTTTTAGTATTTTTGTGTAAACATAATGTCTTTCCAGAATATTACAAGTTCACATCATCCATATTCTGTGTAAATCATGATTTAAAAGTGTCCCCCAAAGGGTGTAATGTATTACAGTGGATCACAGTGAACTAAGTACCAGATGACCATGTACGATGATGATGATGATGATGACGTTGACAATAACAGTAATTTCCAGTTGAAATTTCAACAGGCTTTATAGTACGTCTGGATATAAAAAGAGATATTCTCACTACTACTGACAGGAACTGAAGTCCAGCCATCCACACTGTAGATGGTCCCTTTACTGAGTCACTTACTGAACAACCAAGATCCCCTTTAACCAAGTCCATTAGACAGTGCTTTTCTTGAGCAGGCTCTTTCTGTTATGAAATCCAACAATTAATCACTGTTATCACAGAAGCCCATTATGGATCCTAATTTAATTGAAGCCTTTGTGGACCGTGGAATCAATCCTCAGCAGAAATAACATGCATTACACTTTCTACATAATTAAACCACACCAGGATTTGAACAGATTCCATGTGTCAGTTGCAAGAGACTTGACACACTCTCCAGTTTATAGAGAGCTTAGCATCTGGCTACTTCTTGCCATATCCTTGAGAGAAGCCTGGCTTACTCTCAGTGTCAACATTCCCCAAATCTTGCTGTTGCTGTAGCCGAAGGATTTCATTCAGCTCCTCCTTTATGAGCTCATCCACAGGCCGGGCCAGGACACTCTCAATCCAGGCAACATCTATGCCACCAAGTACACTTGGTACACTTTGACTACTGGGAACACTGCAGCCAACATCCCAGCTGTACAGGCCACTCAATACATAATGACCATCTCCTCGATCACAACCAATGGGTCCACCAATATCAACCTAACAAAGGAGAAATCACGAACTTTAAAATATAATATACCTAACCAAGCACCAATATCATCAAACTTTCTTCAATTAGTATACATATTTTTGTGGCCTTCTATGTGTCTAGCATTGAACTTGTTGCATGAACCTCACCACTTTTCTATAAATTGTTGCTTTTGAATGCACTACACGCCCAGGAAATTATATATGAAACTTTCTGCAGCATTTCTACCATAATTTAAGCCTTAAAATGGTATCATGTTACACACACATACTTTGTTAAGCACTATATTTTGCAGTATTTCACAAACCAATACTACCTAGTCCATTCCACTGCTCTGAGAATGACCGGGCATTGATCTGAGTCAGTGTTGGATATTCAAGTAGGGTTAGTTTTGTGGGTGGCAGCTCTTGGCCTGTTGACCTCAGAATTAAAACTTGTCAGATTCATGACAAACTGTAGATCCTGTATCTCGTGCCATAATTACAAACAGAAAATTTGAAAACGAGGTGGCTTCTTTTTGTGACGTTTCTCTACCAAAATCATATATATATACACACACACACAGCGAAACTTCATATATATATATATATATGTGTGTGTGTGTATATTTATTTATGTGTATTTTGCATGTGAGTTGCATATCCAATCTATCACAACCTTGAGGTAACAGTCTTATCCGTACTGGGATAAGGGTATAAATTCCAAAGTTTGGCTATTGTCAGTGAAATGTAACCCACCTTGCACAAATCTTGTAAAGATGTAGTTGGTACAGCACACTGAAATGATGGATTCAGAATGAAATAGCGTCCCAGGTGAGTTTGTTGCAGAGTATTCTCACAGGTAGAGTGAGGGATCAGTCTGACTGGTATTTGATGAAGAATGCTTCCGGGAATGTTCGCTGTAACAACATAACAACACATTATTTCGTAAGGAATAAATCTACGATTTCTAGCTTAGGAAAATAGTTTCACATTACAATAACATCCATCCCCACAGTGAATGCAAATTATCTGTTTTAACCTTTTAAACACGGAGTTAAATCCCATCTCCCATCTACTGGCATTATTAGAAGCTCACCATATTCTCCATGTTAGCAGGATAAGGGTTAATGGATCTTTGTATGACTGTATCATTACTGGCATTCACATTTTGTATATATTAATATGTAGAATCATGTTGACAGCAAACACTGAGGTTATGGAGTATTTCACAACCTTCAGGCAGTGCAATATGGAATTTATATACAGAGATACATCACTAACTGACCGAATGACTGACTTCATTATGGCAAGCTATGTCATGACTAAGGTAGTCAGTCACTAGGCTCCATGGAGGCCTGTGCTCAATCCCAGGACAGTCCACATTGGATCTGTAGTGGACAAAGTGATTCTAGAACAGGATTTTCTCCAAGTACTGCAGTTTTCCCCAGTCAGTATCATTCCACAAGTGGTACATACTCAGTACATATTCATTCAGTCACCTATCACTGATGATGTACAGTCTTAGCAATTGAAAACATAGACCAGTGTCGCCCAATTTAATTTGGCCACGAAATCGTGTCACAATTAAAAAAAAACTTTGTGCATGAAGCTAAAATTTAGACCAAAAACAAGTAAGGATAATACGTGTAATCAAAAATGTTGAACAAGGATACAAGAACAATAAACTTAACATGTACAGAAACAAAAAATCACATTTCATGAATGCAAAAAATACTGGGCTGCATTCCTAATAGTTTAGCCTAGTGCCTGCTTCATGCACTATACCTTGTAGGGCTGTCTTGCCCCATCCAGTAGCGATACATGTGTACTGGTACCGTGTCACATCCTGACCCCTAGGTGGAAGGCAGATCTTGCCAATGTGATCATCAAACGTTAGTTGTGTGCTCAACATAAGCACAGCCAAGTCATTGAACAAAGAACTGCCATCAAAATCTGGATGCCGTGCAATGGCAGCAACTGGAACCAGGTGGACGGGTTTCGGCTGATCGTGTGATACTAGCCTCCAAGTTCCAACCTCAACACTTATGTCACTGGATTCCAGACTGTGGAACAGAAGAAAGGTTGTTACCCTTAGAAAGGTATACTTATGTTATTGGGTATTATGTGCCATAGAGTTTGTTAGTACACCAGCTTTATGTGTATATATATATATATATATATAAGATATAAAGACCAATGCTTTTGGAAGCTCATCTTGGCAGATTTTTCCTTACTCTCAGAATTAAATAAAGCTTTGTCTTAAAATCTAGCATGTAAGCACGCATGCACACACACACACACATACATGTTAACATTCCCATTGTATATTTTCCAAATTATTATTTACTAGTATTAGATTAGGTTAGATTAGATTAGATTTTATTCAACCTTTTGACACAAACTGTACGGGACACATCAACAGTTCCTGTATACAACTATCCATGTTAGTAATCATACTTGTCACCAGCATTTTCTATAAAGTGCTTCAACATGCTACCAGTTCCATACATTTGCAGAGGTTCCTCTTGTTTAATATTAGTCCTCATCGACCACACTTACATTTTCCACGATAAATACTCACACAACAGATATTTGTGCATGCAATAGATGGTGTTTTGCAATAAAAAAATTTAATTTCAAACTAAAAAATTTTATGTTTTCTAGATTTTTTTTTTTAATATCAGCCCTACAGAACTGGGATTGAAGATCTGATCTGTGACATTTATTATAATTATGCCTAACTGAATTCTGCTGTAAATGAACTATGCTCATTTTTGTGCAGTATACAATCTCCATGATATGCACACATGGCACTGGGAGTATATTTAATGTCTTCAACAATACCCTGCAAGAAGTTTCTCTTCCTACATTGCTGATTAACCTCATAACTGTCTTTTGCAGTTTCAGAATTTTTTTACTTTCCCCATCACTTCCCCAAAAAAGTATGCTGCAATTTATGTGTGTGAATGGATGTCTGCAAAATACATATTTCTTAAGATATTTACACTTGTTTTACCTTCAAAGGATTGAAGTACATAATAACTCCTATTAAATTTAGAGCTTAAATGTTTTACATGAACATCCCAGTTTATATCTTCAGTCAGAATCTTTCTACCAATGAATGCTATGCAGTCTGAGCTACGGACAGTGCCAGTAAATGCAATCAGGGGTGCACAAACTTTCCAAACAATTTGGGAGCCCACTGAAAATTATAGGTACCAGATGGGTGACATGAAACAATTTCCATACTGAGAACCCACAAATACTAGGCAGCACCATACAACATTTAGTTGACTGGGCAACATGGGGCTCGGGATTAGTGCAGCTTAGGCATAAATAAATAAAAAATCCTTCCAGCACAGATCTTGTTACAAGAATATTAGTTGTCAGTGAGAAAGGATGGTGATTACAGATCCTAGTACATAGAATTCAGAAGGAACTTAGATAAAATCCTTCGGCATTTAAAAAAAAGCTCTTGCTAAAGTAAATTATGCACTTTCAAAAGAAAAATAAGATGTTAGAAAAGAAAAAATAAGAGGAGGGAGGAGAAGTGACAAGAAAAGAAAAGGAGCAAATTAGGAAAATGAGAATAATAGATATTTAACTCCTGTCCATTGTATTTCTTATAAAACAGGATCTTCTAGTAAAGAACTCAAGTTGTATGCATTGACCAATAAAGCTAACATTTTCGAACAGTGAACAGACACCAATGTGCACTCACTTGTGAAGACAATGGGCAGCGGTGACCACAGCATGTTCAGAGATAACTGCAGCACTGCACAGTGCACTGTGGTTGGAATTTAATAACACCAGGGCCTGCCATGGAAACTCACCAAATCCTGCGTCCGTGTCACTCAAGCCTTGCCTTGACACCTATGGCATCAGAGACAGTCATTCACGTCAGGTACAAGCAACTGCAAATTCTAATTGCGATTCCAACACTCTTCTCACTACGTTTGACAATATTTAATGCACAAATTGTGTCAGATGTTCTATAGTTTCCCTTCACCAACACAAGAACAGTAACAGAAATTTATGATGGTATTCAAATGTTTCTCACTTTATCACAATAAGCAACCTGTACTGAAATGTGTAGTATTCATTATTTCATCACCCTGTTAGGAAATGTGTTCTGGCAGAAATATTTGACTGAATGTGACAAATTGAATAATTAAAAAAACTAATTAGCCTGGAGATATATGTTTATACTGTATTCAAATTACACCTTAAGAACATACCATCTTAAACTCAGTAAAAGTTTTGAAAGATCATGTTCCCACCCAATTTTAAAATCTAACCATAATCTGGATTTGATGGGAATTGTACGTTAAACTTAATACTGCAAAGAGTAATTGTTACTGATCTCACCTGTCTCCTGATTCCACAGTCTTGTCCTGCTTGAGGATATCCTGTTGATGGTCTGTAGGGTAATTCTGAAGGAGGCTGAGGGAATGATGGCGGTCGCTTAGGAGGTACTGACTTAACTGGTGGTATGTATGTTGGAAGTGCAGCACTTCCTGCAGGGTGTGTGGGTTGTGCAGTTGGTGGAGTGAATGGTTGTGGAGAAGATGGGGGTGTTTGTGGGAATGGTTCAGGAGAAGATGGGGATGGTTGTGGGTATGGTTGAGGAGCTGGTGGGGCTGGCTTTGGCAATGGTTGATATGATGGGAAAGGCTGTGGGTATGGTTGAGGGGTAGATGGGGATGGTTGTGGGTATGGTTGAGGGGAAGGTGGGGCTGGTTGTGGGTGTGGCTGAGGAGATGGTAGGGCTGGCTGTGGCAATGGTTGATATGATGGGAAAGGCTGTGGGTATGGTTGAGGGGAAGGTGGGGCTGGTTGTGGGTGTGGTTGAGGAGGTGGTGGGGCTGGCTGTGGCAATGGTTGATATGATGGGAAAGGCTGTGGGTATGGTTGAGGGGAAGGTGGGGCTGGCTGTGGGTGTGGTTGAGGGGAAGGTGGGGCTGGCTGTGGCAATGGTTGTTGTGATGGGAAAGGCTGTGGATATGGTTGAGGAGATGAAGGAATGTATTGCTGAGAGGGTTGAGGAGATGGTGGAAAAGGTTTGGGATATGATTGAGAAGGTGGAATATGTGGGAGTGGTTGAGCAGTTGATGGGGCAGGCTGTGGAAATGGTTGAGGTGATGATGGTATGTATTGTGGAAATGTTTGAGGAGAAGGAGTTGATTGTGGGAACGGTTGAGATGGAAATGGCTGAGAGGGATATGGTTGTGGAAATGGTTGGATATCAGGTTTTGGCTGGGGATAACCAGGAATCGGTCTCTTAACAGGTTTCTGAGAGACTGGGGTGGTTCCAGAAATGATTGTCCCACCTGGTTGCCCACCAGGAAATGCAGACTGGCCACTGGAACAGCAGATGCCTGATGCTCCATCAAGAGGCACTCTGCAGTTCTGAAATCACAGCAGTGTATTTTAGGATGTAAACAGAGGAAAACAAATCTTACAAATATGAAGGTGTGCTGAAAAACAATACCTCCATTTTTCCCTAAGAAACAATTAATGTAGCAGGGAAAGTAAACTGCACACATTACCAAACTTTTGTGTACAGTATCACAGTTCTGTCAATGGGAACCTTGGAATCACAGTCCAGAAAATAGCACCGCATAACAAGACAGTGTCATTGCAGAATAAACAGTGTGCAATTATGAAATTTTTGACTGCCATAAGCATTCCACTGATTGACATTTATAGACAAATAAAAGTTCAGACATGCAAATCTGGGACATATCTGAATGAAAAGCAGCAAAGTAGGAGACCTGAAAGATCAGCTGATGAAGTTCAATGAAACTGTGATGATAAAACAAACAGCACAGCAGAAGACCGCCAATAGCACTCAGTAAGGCTCAATGACATTGTGATAATTAAATTATGAAGGTGTGCATGACAATGGAAGACCTTGAATAGCTACAGACAAGAACTACTGCAACTGTATTACTAAAACAGTCAAGGTGCACAGCATAGTGTGACACCTTAAAGAACAGTTGAGAAGGCTAATAAAAAATCACACTGATGAAATGATCAAGAACAGGAGTGAGCATTTCACTGTCTTGGTCAATCCAACACATAGGACAGATTTGGCTCCATGTTATTTCCATCTCTTTCTACAAATAAAAAAACATCTGACAGGACATCACATCTTATCAGATGCTGAGGTCAAAACAACAGTGAAGATAAACTTCTACCAAATAAGAAGTGCAGTCCTGTTGTGGTGGAATTACAAAACTGCCCAAACATCAATGGAGCTGTGTGTTCTACAGATAAACATTTTTGTTTTAGTGAAGTATCTATTCCCAATATGGAAAAGAAACAAGAAGGCATAACTTTCCAGCACATCTTCATACTAGTAAAATTTTAATTGGGTGAGCATACAGAATTACCTCAGAAGGTCAGAAACAGGCACATGGATAACCGTGGCCATATAACTGGGAATTTATTGTGTATGGTATGATACGTATACTGCGACTGGTGTACACCCTTTTCGGTACTGATGGGCAATGCATATTTCTGAAAAAAGGCTACTGGAACTCACTTTTAATGACACCTCAGAGCAGTGGCATACCGAGGGGGAGACGTTTGGGGGGTTCAAACACCCTCCCCCCCCCTGAAATTCTGAAGGCCCTCCAAAATCGTGCCAAACTCAACCCGATTGTGAAAACTATTAAAAATTTCTGAATTTAGGACGCCAATACCCCAAGATGTTCGGAAAAAAGGCAGTAAAATTCTAAAACTACCTAGGTTCACAATTGTTTTACATTAACAATGACAAATAAATTGGTTTGTCATCATAAATATCTTAAAGTACCAAAAATTAAGAAACTTTTACTATATGAAATGAAATTTCTTGTACCAAATTACAGCTGCCTCCAGAACCCCTGACTAGGGGGCTACCGCCCCCAGATCCCCGTTCTCTCTGTCCTCAACTGAATTTGTTGAA
>Ga0136643_10014066_pt1 | contig 11996 bp, 5 predicted proteins | sample TergutLab28metaG_FD_96883 | JGI IMG/M metagenome (GOLD analysis project Ga0136643, IMG submission 96883) | Labiotermes labralis P1 segment gut microbial communities from Petit-Saut dam, French Guiana - Lab288 P1 (version 3) (version 3) | ecosystem: Host-associated > Arthropoda: Insects >...
AGAGGTATAGCTCTACTCTTCCATGACCGCGGCACTAGAAGGGGATGAGTGGTCAGCAGCACGCCCCGGCCGCATTTTACCCCCTTGGAAAGACCCGGTACCCATTTTACAGGACGTTGGGTGGGCCCCAGGTTCGGTCTGGACGGGCAGAAAATCTTGTCCCCACCGGGATTCGATCCCGGACCGTTCAGCCCGTAGCTCAGTCATTATACCGACTGAGCTACCCGGCCCACCGTATGTGTAGTACACCACTAAATATAAATGCAGGTATATTTACAACCAACTTTTCTCTTTCCGGTGAAACTATCAGTCATTCAAACAGACATTAGTAAAGTTCACGAAGGCAGCGGCAGCTGTTAATCTTGATAAAATTCTGCACAGTGGAATAGTAGGAATTGAGTTATGTCGGAACTGCATGTTAATTGAAGCGTCCGGCTGTTGGTAGTGATATTCAGCGAGTTTATTTAACCATTTGAAGATTTGTGTTTATCTAAATTATACAGAGGACACAATCCGAGTCTTTTGTAAAAAATAATCAGTTAATGTTTCAGGAAATGATCGATGTTTGTTAAACGTACAGATACTAATAAATGCATTGTGTGGTAAAGTAAAGAATTTTTGTTGTAACATCAGCTGATTCATGCAATTACAACTAAGCGGTATAGGTTAAATGTTAGTAGGCATATGACACGCAGAAAACTGACTCTTTTAAGTGCCAATTTAAGTTTATGAAAAACAGGCCAACCTAATCCGTCAAAACACAATTTGTCTTGCAGAGATCTTCGGTATGTAGGAAAGTTCGCCTTAAGGGCCCCATACACTCTAAGTTAAACTGTGCAGTTTGATCCCTTAAAAAACTGCGCGAAAAATTGAGCTGAATGCTCTGTGGCACAGCACAGGTTTCCCATCAGGTTTGTCAGTATTTTTTGTCAGTTCTGTGTCTTCTTGTGCATGTGACTATGGTGGATAAAAACAAGACTGTCGTTTGTTGTTTGCTGGTCACATCGGCCATAATGTTATCCGAAAAGAAGAAAAGAAAGCGTAAAATGTGGAGTAAGAAGTGGTATTTGAAAAGGAATATATCATGCGATGCTCATCTGCTGAATGAATTGCTAGAAACGGATGCCTTGAGATGATGCCATCTTGGTATCGGCAGGTAAACTGAGGAAACCTTGGGATTCCCTGAGTGAACTGAGCAGTTCTCTGTGTGAAAGACGACTGGAAAGACAGCTCTGAGACCTGCGCTATTGCTTGTCAAATCTGCCCAGTTTACGTAGTTTTTCCGTAACGTATGACGTCACACAGATCGCTCGGTTGAACTGAGAGTGTATAGGGCGCTTTAGTCATTATAGACTGCAGCTGCGATGCTCACTCAGTATAGTGACTAGGGAATCGGAGGTGTGATGGTTGCACGGCAAGTGGAAGTACTACTTTGCTCGCCTGGAAGTACTATGCTCGCCTTCAAAGCGTCTAGACTGGTTCTGTGGCCACCCAGCTTCTGTTGAATGTCTACGGGTCTATCTTAAAGTTGGGGGGGGAGTGAGGGGTGTAAACCGGCCGCGGCTTGAACCTGACCATTCATTCCCATTTAGTTTCGAGATTAAGTATGAATAAAGCCGTTCCTGTTATCAATCATATGCTGCCCCGCGTTGGGCTTAATTAAGCCCTTGTCAGAATACAGTGTTACATAGCAAATTGAATGACGCTTCTGACTTGTGTTCAGGGGGTGCCTGTTTCGAATTTCGGCCGGGAGACCAGCTATTATGGCTATTTTTCTTAAGATGGTAAGGTAAAATTTTTCCTTTCCAAACCTTAAAGGTCCACTAATTCTTAACCTCGGTGCTAGATGGAGTAGAGTGGCCAACTTTACAATCCAGGCGCTTTACCCCAGGGAAAGAATTCTGGTATACATTGAACAGTAGGCTGGGTGGGTACCATATCGGCCTGGATGTTCTGGAGAAGAGAAAAGGCTCTTTCTTCTTCTGGTATTCAAAACCCGGACCATCCCGCCCGTAGCCTAGTTACTATACTGACTACACTATCCCGACGCCAGAGGGGTTTTGTGATCTTCCTTAGTTCGTCCAACAAATGTCTGGTACCTCAAATTTGGCCACGGCCGCTACGTTTCTAATCATCTCCGGTTATTTCTTATCACGCAATCGTGTGTCGCTATGTACTCCCCGGAACAACGAATTTCCTTTATATATGAAGGTTGGAAAATCCGTCAGAAACGATTGTAAATTTCTACCAATCTACACAGATTCTGATGCCTGAAGACTAATCTTCACCCGCACTGCCGTAATCATGCCAAATTTTGCTCTAAATTCAAGTTACTAACACTACCGTTAGCCGGTCCCAGTGGTCGCGCGGTCTAAGACGTAGGTCTGCGTCCGCTCGCCTGCTGAGATTGTGGGTTCGAATCCCACCGGGGGACATGGATGTCTGTCGTGAGTATTGTGTGTAGCCATGTAGAGGTCTCTGCGACTAGCTAATCACTCGTCCAGAGGAGTCCTACCGACTGTGGTACGTCGCTGTGTGTGATCTAGAAACCTCGTGAATGAGGAAGCCCTGGCCAGCTGGGGGCTCTTGTCGCCACACAAAAAAAAAAGCACTACCGTTAATTAAACTACAAGCACAGTGTTACAAATTCAGCGATTTCCTGACACTGGGACCCAGAACAATACTGGTATATGTCTTGTGTTAACACTTAGGACGTCTTATATTTCCGAATTCCTTTTAAAATAAACAGTACTAAAAGATTTGTTTATTTTTTTTGTAGTCTTATGAATATTTATTACCTGTGACAGCCAATTAAAAGTAAAATTTCATCGTATAATATTTCGATGCATTTTATTAATATATTTCTGTCAGCAAATCTTTATTTGTATCATTTTTTTTACTTAGAAGCCGGGCTGATATTTTCAGTGGGCTATAAACAGAACAACCGAGGATTTGGAGCTCTATTCGCGGCACAATCAAGAGACTTTTCTCTGTTCTAAAACGACCAGACCGGCTCTTGTTACCACCCAGATGTTATTTCATTTTCATTCATGTTCATAAACATCGTAGCATTCAGTTTTCTATAAGATTACTTTATACATGTACTTCCTACATATCAAATTTATATTTACATATATCTTTTTTATCTTTATTATCCACATTATTTTGTAATTGAATTCACATTTTATATTTTACATTTTAACCATGTAAACGAGATCTCGTATTTTCTGAGACTTTGTCAATTGTATATAAAAACCTCTTTGGGCCACGGCCTAAAGATGGCTTTATAAAAAAAGCCGAAACATGTCGCTGTTATGATTTTTCAATTATTTTTAAATTGTATTTACATGACAAAGTTGTGTTAGACTGTAAAATTATATACATCCTATTAACTATTGACCCACGTCGTGTGCCATTGTCAGCCCATTGCATAAAACCAAGACGGTATAACTTAAGAATAACAAACCAAATAGATGCCACTTATTATTGTATTGTACTTCTTATAGGCTCAACATGTTTCGGGCACTACTATGCCCATCATAAGGAACTCGCGACGATAATATTGATTACCACATTGGTCGTTTCGTTCTTGGTTTGCTGTATGTTGGAGGTTAGGTGTGGTTAGGCTGCAGTAGTGTCCGGGCCTATAAGAAGTACAATAAAGTAATAAGTGGTATCTAGTTGGTTTTTTATTCTTCAGTTATCACAATGATGCTCGGACCAATAAACATCAGATTCACGGTATAACTTATTACGGGGTTTTCAGTATATGGTCCTACGTATATCCCGCATAAAGGCTGGAATATTCTAAGCTTGCCGTCTTTTACAAATATGTTTGTAGCATCATAATTTGCAATGCCGTGTATGTATGCACAGTGTTTGTGTACTTGTAATTCATCCTCCTAACTGGTACGTGATTTACTGCAGTCTGTGCAAGCAACACACGAAGTATCCTTTCTTATTAAATTCAGGTCCTGGAAACGAAAGGACGTGGCATCACACGTATTTTCTCGTATGTGCTGTCGTGGAGTCACATATTGATGATTTTAAGCATTAAAGGTCGCCAACCGACACAGTAGCTTAGGCCTTAAATCGTGTTATGTCTTATAAGAGCACGTACGGGTTGTCGCGTCCACAGAGAGAAAGATAACACGAAGGACGAGAACTAACCAGGGCTTAAGAAGTCAGTTGGAACGCTTTTGAGCTGAAGTCTAAGGTCTGGGGACGTGGCTGCTCGCTTGCTGGGATTGGGGTTTCGAGTCACGCGGAGGGCATGAACGTCTGTCTGCTGTTAGTGTTGTGTGTTGCCACATAGAGTTTTCTGAGACAGGCCGATCCCTCGTCAAGAGGAACCCTATCGAGTGTGGCGTGTGTGTTCTTGATTGTGATCAAGTGCAACAATGACCTTCTACATCTACTGTGTACAATGAGTAGGTAGACAGAGTTCGGAATACGAAAAAAAATTGTTATTAGTCTCGGGGTGTGATTTTTGTTAATTGACTCAGGTAAAGTAAGCTGTAATTGATTCATACGCAGTATTACTTTATTCCATTAAACATTAAACCAAATCCTACATCGTAGTGATAATATTTTTTCAAGATTGCGCAAAACATTTTATACAAACACCTATTACTTGTATACGAAGAGAACTAAAGAAATCATGGCCCTCCTTGGGAAACTGGCAGTCTTTCAACTTGTCAGGAAATCTTCTGCTTTACGTTAATCGAACATTCATTAACTGTTTAAAAAACACACGTGAGTCTACACGTTTATCGTGTTATTCGCTGTACTGCCTCACAACATGCGAGGTATTCTTGTAACATTAATTTTGTTAACAGTTGCATATGCAAGCTTCATTTTCACAAAGTGCCTTCATTCCTGCACGTTTCTTGCATATTTCTATTTTCCCCCTTGCGTTCTATATGCATCACTTACAGCATTCGCATTATTTTGACCATAGGAATGTCATTTGATAATGCCACGCGGCAAATTACTTAAAAGTCAGTCAGCTTTAAGTTTCTGTTTCTGTGATCACTTCCGATTATTTGAAGCTGACAGAAATATCATACTTTAGGACTGACTTCCCTCTCACTTCCAGTGAGTTCCTGTTTTAGTCCATATATCCTTGTCCTGTTCTGATCTACAAATTAAAAACGGAAAGTTATGAGCTGTGCTGTTTGTAAACAAGCTGCTGAGAGACCAGGCTTGAAAAGAGATTTGCTGTGTTGTTTGTGGTAGTAGGTCGTGTGAACTGGTTTGGAACACCGCAAAAGTTTTGATCTTTCTTCGGTTTTTGTCTTTTTTAGCTAAATACGGAAGAAGTTCTTTGAAGAACTAGACTAGGTAGCATTATCACATATTGAACTTGTCACTATAGGAAGTCTTTTTAACTTTGATGACCTGGAAGCACAATTATAGACGTATATTATCGTATTCTGTCCGACCTTGAATTTTATTTCGCAAAAGAAGGAGCGCTATTTCGTTTGTTCTGAATGTCCATTTGCAATATTAGTAACTTTCTTATTCTTATTACAAAACCAACCAGATGCACTAAATTCTCAAATTTATTTTTGGAATAAAACTCTACGTGTTTCGGACAGTTCCTCTGTCCATCATCAGGATTTTTTCACTGTACACACAGCAATGGTACATGTCATACATGTATGCTGACAGCTTGCGAGCAGGATCAGGACGCAATCGTCCTGATCCTGCTCGCAAGCTGTAACTTAACCTGTACGACATATACCATTGCTGTGTGTACAGTGGAAAACTCCTGATGATGGACAGAGGAACTGTCCGAAACATGTACAGTTTTATTCCAAAAATAAATTTGAGAAATTAGTGCATTTGGTTGGTTTTATTGTAAGAATTTTCACGATGCACGGTCACCTGAACGTCAAATTAGTAACTTTGTTTCAACTAAAACTACGGATTCTTGTATGATGATAATGAAAGCCATAAATTAAAGGTTGTTTTAGTGAGAGTAAATAAGAAAATAATTTCAATTGCGCCATCAGCTGCAACAAAACAGCGTATAATTTGGTTCATTGATGAGAATTTTTTAATAACTAAAATTTTGTAATGAAAGTACTAAATATAATGCTGGTGTGAAACCTTAAGAAGCTGTGTGCTGTCACATTGTGGGCGTGTAAAGTGTTTTCAGTTGTATTAACCATATGCTATCGAGCCCATGTCGCTGTCCACGAAGGCAGAGTCTGGTGATAATTCTCATTTTCATCTTCATCGGATGGTTAGTAAGTGTTTATGTAATGCTAAATTAATTTTAATGAAGGGAAACGCATAGATTCCCGGAACAAGGGACCCTCGTAGAGAGCTTCCCATTATACCAAGATGTAACTGTTCCTCCAAAACTGAGAACGTTATGCGTCGTACGAAATTTGGACCCTCCTTTTTGCAGGAGAACATGGAGAACATTGTGGTAATTAAATCAAGAGAATGCGGCGGATGGAAGCTATAGCGCAAACAGAATGATATAGATAGCTTTTTCGGTATTGTGCCCGTGCTAACGGTTGGATGGTCCGTGGTTCGAATGCAGACAGAGGAAAGATTTTCATCGCTTCTCCAAAACGTCCAAAGCAGCTGTGGGTTCAGGCGGTCTTCTATTCAGTGGCTTTTGGGGTTTTACCCCGGGGTAAGGCGGCCGGGGGATGATGTCGAGCACTCACGTCCATCTGTCATCGAGTTTAGAAATGATTGGAGCCATAACTTTGTTCCTGCATTTGTCTTTATGGCGTCGAGAGGGACAAATTTACCTTCTCTTTATACAAAATCAAAAAATTACAGGAATGGACAACTAGTAGAAATAGACGTAGATGGGTGATGATATTAAGAAGGGGCCTTAGACAAACAGTTGTGAAGATGTGAATTGGATAATGTAGTGTGGACGTGACCTGAACTATTGTTAATTCGATAATGGGCATTCGGGTTTCATACGTGGCGAGGAATATGAGTGAATGAGCGACTATTTTCTATTAAAGAACGAGGCTGCTTTACAGAGTTACCCGTGTCTGTAAAACAGACGTGCTTCAGAACGCAAAATGAATTGCTGCTGAACGTATGTGCATCAAAACACGAATCTGACCTGGCTGGTCTGTCTGAACAAGGTTGACAAGCACCAGTATTACAGCATTCGACTGAGGTGCTGTAAAGAGTCACATGGACAATCCGCTGCACAACTCCCTCGAGCTGCTTGTGCATGTTCTTCTCCAGTTGTTCCACCATTCTGTCCACATAAGTGTTGGTAGCGGTACTTAGGTGGTAGATGTCCCTAAACACAAGCTTTTTATTTGCTGATATAGGCAAGAGGTAAAAAATGGAAATATGTCCTTGTTCACCCTGTGAAGGCGTATGGGGGAGTAGAGGTATAACTCCGTTATTACCTTGGTACTACATAAAGGTGACTACCTTCTCGCTCCAGCCTCTTTATTCCCGGGAAAGAACCACGGTACGCATTGAATTGGAGAGTGGGTGGACCCGATTGCCGGTTCTGACGTTTATGGAGAGCAGTAAATTATCTTACTCCTACCGTGATTTGTACTCCTGATAATCTAACCTATTGCTTTTTCGCTATAACAACTATGCTATCGCGACCCCATAGACAAAAGGTAGCTGGAAGAATATAGAACTGTAGACAGATTCGAAAGCCTTTCTTGTTGTCAACTCCATAATTCTTGGGACCTCCTCCTATGGCCTCAGTATAAAGAAGTTTTTTAGTGATTTACGTAACATGGCTACACCGAGGGAAAACTGATTATAGTAACGTTTTAAGATGGCTTTATTTCTTATATGAAACCAAGTTGTGTTGCCTTGCAAACATGGCTTCAAGGTTACCCAGGCATAATACGTGTTATTACGGAGTGAAATTGTATAATGTTCATTACAGTGAAACGTGATCATTTTGCAGTTGTGTGGGACAATGCTGTAGGTTAAGTTTGAAGGTGACTTCGAGCTGAGTGTTTGTTAAGTTATACAGGCAGGATGAAATGAGCCTTTGGTTAGTTGCAGACCCTCTCTCACACGCGAGATGTCTCTGATCCTGTCCTGGTTCAAGATCTTTTAAATCAGGATTTTCTTATGTTTTCCTGAACAAAGCGAACGATATCTGCTGTTCAAATACTAGGAATTGGAAAGACAATAATACATTCTTTGAACCATCAGTTCGTAAAGCACCGAAAACATTCCGCCTAAGTCTATCCTGAGCTAAGATTTTGTGTCACAAACGTGGCACAAATTGTGTAAACTCTTTAAATTTTATGCCTTTTTAATCGCCTATTATATTCAAATAAATTAAACACTGCGTAGTTTAATGGATTTATATGTGATATACCTTCTTAGAAACCTGTAGAATTTTCTTAAAATTAAGCTCACTTTCTTTTCAATCCTCCTGATCTGCGGAAGAGCAATTGCTTTGTTTGAGGATTTGAGGCTTGGGATGTTTGTTGTTCTGATAACAGCAGCACTAATGTGTATATGCAACATTGTTGGAATGATACCGAAAGACCAAACCGAAGTGTCCTGAGGAAAACCTCTTCTGAAGAATAAACTGAAGAATAAAATCCAACTAGATGCCACTTATTACTTTATTATGCTTATGTTAGGCTCAACATGTTTCGGGCTCCATTATGCCCATCATCAGGAGCTCACGACGATAGCGTTGGTTACCACATATGCCGTCTGGTTCTGTAAAGATGTATGAAGTAGCGTTAGTGTAAGTTTGTATTAGGTGAGAAACTTTTTTGTAGTTTTTTTGTCGAGTGATCATAGTTTGTAGAAAGCGTTTCTTAATTTTTAACAGTTATGATTTTCACGTGTGTGGTCGCAGTAGTGTAGGTAAGTGCCTCTTAATTCCACGCAAGTCTCTAGGATCGACGCCGGAATCCCTTGGACAGGCTTTCATCTCTGTTACACTGAAAGATAAAGCCCGCATCTTACACAGAACACAATTTCCAGTGAAAAGAACACCGGTTTGTGCTGTAAGCTTTCCCATATTAACATGGTTAGCACTTGGTTTGAAACCGTTAATGGCACGACTTATCTAATTCAACTGTTACATCTTTTCCTTTGTCGATAAAAATATGTCAGGTCATTTGTCAAATTCCTGAACCACTTCTGCGTAACAGAAGCATGCCGTGGTTTGCGCATCGCCACCTGCTTACGCCGCAAATGTTTTACTGCCAGTGAACTGTCATGCAATGAATCCAACTCAGCATAAGGAAGAGCTGAACATAGTAGTTTTTGCGTGGAACTGTGTTTTGCTACGTGGTATTTTAGGGACTGTACAAGCGTCGAAGTGTAGATTTGCTGTTGTCCATTTGAAGCTCACTAGCTTAGCCATTAATCACAGGAAATTGGTGTATTTTTAGGCACGTTCGCAAAACTGCGAAAAGCGATTATTAGCTTCGTCTTGTTTGTCTGTTCGTCTGCATGGAAGAACTCGGCTCCCACTGGATGGATTTTCATGAAATTTGATATTCGAGCACTTTTTGAAAAACCTGTCGAGAAAATTGAAGTTTTATTAAAATCTGACAAGAATAGCAGGAACTTTAATGAAGACCTACGCATATTTAAATTAGCTTGCTAAATTATTCGTAGACTGACAAATGTTTCGAGCCAAAGCAATGGAGAATATCAAACACATTTTAAGTTCAATAACTTTCTTTTCGAAAGTCGTGCCGTTTATGAAATAATGTGGAAAAATAAGGTAGAGCTGGACAGAACATAGATGACAATATAATATGGCGCATGCGCTTTGCTTGCTAGATAACTAAGGCTACGACACGCACTCATAATACGTTATATTTATTGTTTTTCCACGGCATCAATGGTTACGCGAACGCGCCTTAATGTTAGGTAGTAACCCACATTTTCTTTCTTGTTATAAGCTTCTGTTTTTCTAACTTACATTTTTGTCTAATACTTAGGGTATTGTTGTTTATTAGAATATATTTTTACTAATATAAAGCCGACTGACTTGTCAACAAGACATATTGATAGTTCTTATCTCTAGCTATAGTTTTCACAGAGGTACTTCCACTGGCTCAGTCTTACACATTACATGTGTACAGGAATATTATGAATGATCGTGTTACATATTGAGACGGCATCAGTAAGCCAATGCTGTCGAATCTATGATATAAATAGGCATTTGTCCTAATTTCGGATTTTTTTTCAAAGTCACAACACTTCACTTTTCCATAGTATAAGAGGGAAACAATCTTTCGTTTATTTTATTAATAGCAGTGTTTTAAAGTTGAAGTATTTGGGAACGGCACTGCAAAAATAAATTATGTTCATGCGAAATTACAGAAGGAGTAAAACTGTTATTATCCAATTAAGAACTTGCAAAACAAGACTTCCAGTTGATTTTTTAATTTTGTTTTGTGGGTTTATGTGTGGTCTCTTCCTTTGAGGGAAAATGTTAATTACGGATATTTATAAACAGGGTGTTCTGGAAAATATGTTGGCCAGACGAAAGACGTAAAAATTAACAATTTGTGATGTTACTATAGCGCACCTGTACCTCATGGACTTTACAGATCATATTTTACTGTCAGAAAATTAAATATGACACTACTATAAGCAGGGAATCTTGTACAGTGGTGGGCTTTGTTGTTGAACCTTCTGGTTGTATTACTGGAGTGCTGATTGATGAGTTAGTAAGGTGATTTGCACTGCTATTTGTAATATCGCAATACTTGAGTATTTATTTTGCTAATGGTAATATATCGTCATCTATAATGTAAGACTGGTAACTGTCAAATACAGAATGGGAACAAATAATGTGTTATATTAACAATTTGTTGTAAGGAAGTATTTTCCACGCAGAAATTAAAGAAGCCGTTGTAAAGAGTAAATCAGAAAGTTTTGTCATACTCGGTGCAAGTTAAATACGTCATCCATTTTTTGCCCGGAACACATAAAGGTGATACTGAACTTCACTCCAAACTCTGTCGTTCAGGTTATTCATTGTTTTGCTATCGCCGTTCGTGTTCGATCCTTATAATTTTTTGAGAGTTAACAGTGGTTAGCTCAACGTAGAACTCATCTTTCAGAAAGTCCTACAACAGTAATCGAGAGAGGGGTGGAGCCAGATATGGTGATCGCGGAGGCTTGGAAGTGGAACGTTCCTCGGCTGAGCCATCTCTCAGGCAACTGCCTAGTAAAGAACGTTGTCATACCATTGTGGATGTGTGGTGACGCTCCGTCATGCTGCATACGAATGCGAATTGTGAATGCAAACGTTGACCAAACATTATGGCAACATTACTGACACGAAGTCGACTATCATCTTGATGTGTCGAGGGTAACAAATGGAGCACAGATTATTTGGAATATGATATTAGAAAAGTTCCATCTTAGTTTGTACACTGGTGTTTTATTAATCTTGCATGCCTATTCCTTTTCTACCAAAAATTCTCGTCATCTTTCACACCAATTGCAGTCACTCTGTAATATTTAAACATAGGTCCGCAAAGTTCCGAGACTGAAGGCATAATGTAACGGCGTACTTTCAATCTGGTGCTAGGGATCTCCTTCTGAATAGCTTCCGCCTGCATCAATAAACAATTTCCTTCATTTCTGGGGGTCTTCGAAGCAGTTTTGGAAAACCCTTTCTGGAATTCTGCAAAGTTGTTTTGTCACCGCCGTCTGCACGGCCTGAATATCAACACAGCGATAGCCTTTCAATGCTCGTTTCAGTTCCGGGAATAAGAAAAAATCGCGAGGTGGCAAATTTGGAGAAATGCCGTATGCGGCATTTGATGTACTGTCCAAAATTCTTTGATGGATAGTGGCCGTTTGCGGCAGCACATTTTCGTGCAGGAGGAACCACTTCGCTGTTATCGACAACTCGGGGGGGGGGGGGGGGGGGGGGGGTGGTGGAGGCCTTTTCGTAAAAATTTTAAAAAAATTTTTGTAAGGTTGGTGTTTTTCTTCTTTAAAAAAAAAATGGCGGGTTTCCCTTTTTTTGCTGAAAA
>Ga0136643_10014067_pt1 | contig 11996 bp, 9 predicted proteins | sample TergutLab28metaG_FD_96883 | JGI IMG/M metagenome (GOLD analysis project Ga0136643, IMG submission 96883) | Labiotermes labralis P1 segment gut microbial communities from Petit-Saut dam, French Guiana - Lab288 P1 (version 3) (version 3) | ecosystem: Host-associated > Arthropoda: Insects >...
ACTAATCCACCCCCAAGTTGCTACTCTGGGTCCACTGATCCTAGATGTCCTAGGCCCCCTCCACCAACCACTGCACGCCCAAGTTGCTACCCTGGGTCCACTGATCCAAGATGTCCTAGACCCACCCCTCCACCAACCACTCCACGCCCAAGTTGTTACCCTGGGTCCACTGATCCAAGATGTCCCAGACCCACCCAACCACCAGCTACTTCATATCCAAGTTGTTACCCTGGGTCGTCCGATTCTAGGTGCACATCTCCCAGACCCCCTGCTACATATCTCCCACCTGTAGGTACCACCAAAACTAGTGGTTGCTTCCCTGGATCCACTGACGCCCAGTGTATTTTGTCTACAATTATTTCAACTCCTCCTAAAACTAGCCCTCCAACTACATACTTTCCATCACATACATCCCATTCTCCAACATGTGAATGTCTAACAACACCTCCTATATGCCTTCCTGGTAGTCAAGATCCCCGATGTCCTCAGACAACAACACCCAACCCTCCTACACCCCCAATCTGCTATGCTGGTTCTCTAGATCCCAGGTGTGAACCATCATGTATTTCTGGATCCACTGATCCTCGATGTTCTCAAGTACTTCCTTCTCCTGGCTGTTATCCAGGCTCACCTGATCCAAGTTGTGGAAGCCCCTCACAGCAACCACCAACATATATACCACCAGAAACTGCAAAACCACAGTGTTATCCTGGTTCCAAAGACCCAAAATGTCAGCCATTCATTCCCCCTCAGTATCAGTGTTACCCAGGATCTCCCAATCCTCAGTGCAATGAGATTGTAACCACTCTGACACCAAATACAGTAAAACCACCTGGCTGTTATCCTGGATCCTCTGATAAAAACTGCACTAGTGATGGATCAGCTTATTATGAGACTGAACTAAAACCACCAAACTGCTTCCCTGGATCTAATGATACAAATTGCAGGCAAACTGAAACACCTAGTGATGGCAGTGCACTCTTCCCTGTGCCCTTACAACCCTCCACAAATCAACCCATCAAACCATCTCAAAATGATGAAGTGGATTTCCATGGGAAAGATCAAGATCCACGTTATCATGCATTTCATTCATGTAAGTACTTTACCAGCAGGCACTATTTGATATTAACACTTAGAGTACTAATTTAAGTGGCTACCTCCAAGGCCAGAGACAACTCATTTAAATTTGCCAGTGAAAACTTGGCAACACAATGTTGAGATCTATATGCCACAAAACATCAAGTTTATTCCTCTGTCATGCAGTTCTAGATACAACATCAGAGATGAACACCAATTATCTACATGCAAAGCACATCCCTTGCCCAGTATAGGCTCAGCTGACTCTGGTACTACATTTTCACTAGCTCTCTTATAACTGCCTTCCACTAGATCATCACCAGTACAAATTGTGGAATTTACACAATACCTGGAACTGGATTCACATATCTCACAGAAATGGATTCTAAATCTAGCACATTTGTATGGAGTGAACTGTACATATAATAAACACTTGGAACTTTTTTTATCATTTACATCTGCAGTTATGTTGTCTGCAAAAGTGCAGAACTGAGAAATGAGTAGTAGGCCTAATCAAACAATTGGCATTGTTTTACCAAATACAGAAGTGTAAACAATGTTTTCCTCTGGACAGTTAATTTTTATTGTAGGTTTCTTCACTGCAGTAATTATAATGCAAATTGCAGAGTAGGCATCCATTTCACCTTCTGCTGTCCCATACAAACTATCATCATACATGGTTGGCATGTTTGCTTCCCTCTTTTGTCACAACTATGACAAACTGCTGGGCTAAAAGAAGATACTGAAATGAATTTCCACACACGTGGTTGGTTTTAACTGTCAACTCATTCCCAGTAGCTTTCATGTGGTCCAGCACCACGTTTCTTACCTTTAGATGTGGGGCTGTGCAACATTTACATTCTTATGAGTCACGTCCACTTTCCGATAAAACTTAACCGCTTTCCGATTCCTGAAATTTGTCCTTGTCAATTCAGGAACCGCTGGAAGACTCGCCAATATCACTTTCACATAAGTAATTATCTGTTTTTTGTGAACTCAAACGCGACCGCCTTTGCAAAGCCATCTTGGTACGTACACACCATGTACAGCAAAGTCAAGCTTACTTAGTACTTACTCCATGGAGCAGGCCTGCTTGAGAAGCTAAACGGTTCTCAGCTAGTCAAGAAATTCCTGCATTTTATGGAACCCGAAATTTCATTACCGCATTCACAGTTTACTTCAATGAATTAATTTGTCTGAAATACGCATTACACGAAATCTTCCACTGCCTACGCAACGGTGAGCAACTGTCATCTATCCCATAGAAGTTCAACTATTAAAACATACTCATGTTGTGGAGGTTGAGAGGGTGAGTTAACACATCTCGGGCACGGTTGTGGCTGAGGGATTGGACGCTCTGGCAGACGTTGCCGAGGTTATGTTACAAGCCGAGTGGTTGGTTTAGTCTGTACTTTAACCTAGTTTTCATTAGTAATGTGCAGTAAGATTTTTGAATAGGTTAAAGAAGTCTGTAACATGTACATTGAGTATCAGTTATTTCAGTTCATTTTGCATGTCACATGAATAGTTTGATAATGTTATCACTGCTTACGTCATAAACAGATAAAATGTAATCTTAAATATATACTGAAAGCCAAGCCAGGACAGCTGAGACAGTATACTGGGGGGCTACATGCTTGGAAACGAACGAGGGTCAGCAAGTTTCGTCGCCAACTGATGTGATGTCGACCCAGTTTCATACCAGCAGCCAAGGCACGAAGCTGACCAGTGACTGTCTAGTGTCAATGTTAAGAGCGTGAAACTGTACCCCCACTGGGATAACTTCATTTTTATCCCAAAGCATTATCAAATGAGACATGTATTTGTCACACTGTGATATTTTGTTTCTAGGGTTATATGAGCCAAGGAAACCATCTCGCAGGCATCACTTCGGTAAGCGAGATACTGTACAAACCGATACGCAGCTTGTACGTGCCATTAGCGAACGCAGGAGGATAGAAAAGCGTGAAGTACAACATAAGCAGGTTGTGTCTATAACGCTGGGCGTACGTGGACTGATGGTTGGCTCTGATGCGGATCTTAGGTCACATGGACTGGTAAAAAGAGATGCTGATACATCATCTATAAGGAAGTCACACATTGTGACTGAATTAAAATACAGTGAGTTACATCTTCGGTCTGTACATACGTTCACAATTCTAAGTGCACTCATAGGTTCAGCCATCATGGTGCTGTTCATAGCCTTTGTAATATACTTTCTTGCTCAAAGGCATAAAAAAATTAGGGTGATTTCAGTTACCCCACAACTATTAAATGAAGAGACCAAACACAGAGGAATGGATTGAACTAAAAATGAAGAGGCTACTTTTGTGTTTCCACAGAATGCATTAGCTTCATGGGCATTACCAAAATTGTAAAATGTGTCATCCCTCCCAAGAAAGGTTTTGTAGATAAGTGCAGATAAGTTTAGATAATAAAATGCAAACAATAGAAGTAAACATTTCAAAAGAGCAGATTTGCATGTTATGTAATATGTGATTAAATAATTGTTCAGAAAATCTATACAAGACAAATAAATGACTGATTATCAAGATATTTACCTCATATTATGAAGTACATTTCACATGTAATAAAAATACAGCATCTGTTAAGGCCCTTGAAAACTAAAGCTTAATCCTTAAAAGCCATAACTGAATGCAAGTGTGAATGTATGACACCATGATTCACTGAGAAGTGGTGTGTGACTTGGCACATATAATCAACTTCCTAGGGTACAGCCAGAGGCATGACTAGGCTAAAAACACTGGGAGGGCAAAATCAGCCACGGGTATGAGGAGCTTCAATTTACGAAGGAGTCAAGTTAGAAAGATGGGCAAGATTTGTTTCAACCAGTCCTTAAGTAACACACACCCCTTTCCTCCAACTCCAGCCCCTAAATGCACAGATTCTTAACTGACTGAACTATCCTTAGAAATAAAAAATATTGGAAGGGCATTTGCACCCTCCCCCCCCCAAAAAAATTGTAGCTATGGCCACTTGTGAATTCCCCTCAGTACTACGAATTATTAACACAGATAAATATCAAAACATTCTAAAGCATAAAACTTATTCTTCACCCATTTGAATTTCCACTTTTATGTGGATTATCTTGCAAACAAACATTTCAATCAATATACTGACATGTTCTTCTTCCTCCTGTGTGACATCTTGCCTAACCTGTTGTTCCCATCTTGATCATGGACTTTCTCTTTAGGATTCTTTTCAGTGTCATTAGCAATACTTTATTTTTAATTATATTTCAGCCATTCTTAAAATGCATCCATAACATTATATTGTTACTTACTAATTTCTCTTTCAAGGTATGTATCTTGAAATTTTTTGGGTTTTTCTTCCTCCCCTGGTTTTTCCTTCTATGCTTCTTACAAGCAACATGAAACCCTTACTTCAGGTTTCATTTCATTTTTGTTTTTCACTGGTGGACATAATTTATTGGAGACTGAAAACACAAATATCTCTGAACTTCTTCATGCTTGTGAAACTCTGTGCTAGGAGAGCACTGATGACTTGGAAAAAGTAAATGGATGGAATGCACAAGAAAAATGAAGTGCCCAGTGTGCATACCACCATGACTCAACAGGCATGATGAGTGTTACATCATTACAAGTTGTCAGCATTCACTTCATAACTCTAAATTACAAGGACGTAACATGCACGGACCTCTGTCATCATCCTGAAAGAGAAATGCTGATTCATGTAAGCAAAACTTTTCTTTCACAAATTTAGGAAGAGTGCACGATAATTTATGCTACACATGCTTAACCCTTCCTCATCACTTGTATTTGAAACTTCACTCCGCCTAGCCATAAATTTAATTTGTGCAATAGAATACTGTAGTATGGGAAAATGCAAAACTCCTGTTTGTATACACTGACCATTAGAAGAAATGTCAAAGAATGTAATTGTCAGATATTTCAGGTCCATAATACATGTAGCAGTCGTTTTCCAAGTTGATGGAAGAAGGCTTTTAACAGTGGACCCAGGCAGGAAGATTACAATGTAAAATCTTTTGCCAGAGGATAGAAAACGGTTATTTAATTGAATCTGAAATTGTTATTAGATTTTATGTGTTTATTGTGGTAAAGATTCATACTTTGCTACTTACGGTTAATACTGAAGTCTGGTACAGCATGCACAAAATATCTATTCACATGGAAAATGGTGCTAAACATGTGCTTATGCAGTGGTACATGGGACATTTCTTTCCTAATGCTAACCAGTTTGAGGACAACAGTCAGCTCGACTACATTGTCACATTTGTGTCTAATAGTTTCCTTCTTAGCAGCTATTTATTTTCTTTTTGTATATTCAGAATGTTGAATTAAATTCTTACAAGTAATTATATGGGCTACAAACTAACAATGTTTAAAAATTAATTTCATCACAGAAACATCACCATTACAATGACTATCTAGTTATTGCTGTTTGACGATCATATAAAATCCACATATACAGTTGGTGGGGAAAACGCTGTGTTTTAAGGCTGAAGCAGGTGGTCCATAAAACATCAACTGTGCTGTGGAGAGAAAAGTTGCATGAACCAATATTCTGTATCCAAGCTGATGTAAAGTTATGGTCAGTGATGTTATTTGTACAGTATGTTTCTTTAAGCATGTGTATGCAATGATACAGTCCAGGTACATGTAAGTGTTTGGGGACATGATGATTATGGACCTCTGAGAAGTGACGCCATATATTCTGGTAGACTGTCATTGTTTCAGGTCATCAGGGTAAAGGATGGAGGTAGAAAGTTCCTCCAAAATGTGGGAAAACTTGCACCACACCGCATAGTGTTACATCCCAACAAATCAATTATATGTTTAATACACCAACTAAATGCACACACACACACATTCAACTGTATGTGTGCATTTGATAGAAAATAATATATATTTGATAGAAAATAATATATATATTATAAAATAATATATATAGATATATTATTTTCTATCAAATCTCTCCTACATGTTTCGGCGCATACTGCACCATCCTCAGGGCACTCTTGTCACTTGCTCAGGTCTGCTTATTGTAATGTTGTTACATTGATTACAAAGCATAAGATATATTATATGTGGGTTTTACAACATCATTTACAATTAACAGAACAATATTTGGCTCTTTGTTATGTCTTGAAAGTTCTTTTAAATGTTAAATAACTTGGTATATTAAAGATATAATTGCTACACAAAAAATGCATGGAATGGAAGGCTTCACAATAGGGTCTCAATAGTTTCTACCAACCCACAGATATCTTGACAGGATAGTGCTGTTCTTATGGAACAAAAATCAAAACCAGGAAACATATTAAAATATACTGTTACAAACCCTATATTTGGACATACTTATCTAATGTTTATTTACTGTCAACAGTGCAGACTTTATGACATCAAAGTGTAGTATGATTAATGAATATAATGAATTTGAAATGATGCAGAAGTGGTCACGCACAATTTGAGGTACAATCCTGACATTTGCCTGAAGGAACTGAGTGAAATCACCCCATAGGTATCCCTACTTTCACATAGTGGTGGGGCTTGCATGATCAAATGATCCTTAGAGCTGTGCTGGTGGTAGTGCAGTTACTGGGAGGGCTGCCATGCTGTACATGTCAAAGGTGGTGACCCAGACAAAAAGGGATACCCTGGCCCTACAGGTTGGGGGTTGGTTGCATGGCTACTTCACCCCATAAAATAGTAATGTTTCAAAACCTCATGATGAGCCTCAAATAAAGGAAAGGAACATAGTATGACAATGGCTATGGCAAAGACAATTGGACATGAACTTGGGTGCATGGAATGTAAGATTATTATGTAAGTCTGGAGCATTAAAGCCCTTATACCACAATTACAACAATATAAAATATATATAGCTGCCATCCAAGAGACTATATGGCATGGGAAAGCAGTCATGGATATGAAAACCCATACTGTATTTTATAGCAGTAAAGAAGATACACATGAACAGGGAGTTGAGAGGGGTCACACAGTGACATAGTTGGATGAGACAATGCGTTACAAGCCAGAAGGTAGAGGTATTGACATAATCCTTTTGGCCACACTATGGCCCTGGGGTCGACTCATCCTTTAACAGAAATCAGTACTAGGAATATATCTCGGAGGGTAAAGGCGGCCGGTATGTAGGGCTGACTACCTTGACACCTTCAAGTGCCGACTGCCTTGAAATCTGAGAGTCTCAACCTCCTGGAACCCTCAGAGGCTGTACAGGGATTGCTTTTCCTTTTAAGAGTAATACACTAGCCTTCAGAACAATGAATGAATTTGTATATTATGGTTTAAAACAAAATTTTAGTGTTTAATTAATCAGTTCATATGCAGTGACTGAAGATAAACACAGTGAATACAAGTAAAAAATTTATCAAATGCTGGAAAAAATATACCACCAGATACAGAGTAATGACATACAAAGAATTATTGGAGATTTTAAATGCCCAAATTGGTCAAGAAGTTTTATCTCTTGGAATAACAAGCATACATAGTATGCATATGGAGACAAATGATGATGGCATGAAACTAATATAATTGACAGTCACTAAAGGAACTGTTAACAGTTCAACCTGAATTTCTGATAAACAAATCTACAAGCAAACCTCTATGTCACCTGACAGAGCAGTAAACAATGAAATTGGTCATGTATTTATTGACAAATGACATGCAATGAGATTATGTATTAGATTTGAGATTCCCACAAGGAGCTGGTTGTGACTCAGGCAACTTATAAGTAAAAATCTGATCAAGATGCCATATATACAAATGAAATAAATTCATCCCAAAACTGTCAGACTTAATGTAAGTAATATCAGGGATGAGGCAAAGTTTAAAGGTTACAAAAAGTCATGAATGCACAACTGAAAGACATATCATTAGTAGGGAACTGAGGAGAAGATATAGATGAGAAATTGGATAGAATTAAGTAATTACAGAAGTTGCAGAGAATATTTTTGGTAGCAAACAAACCCTTAGAAGAGGGAGTGGTTTGATGACAACTGTAATAATGCAGTTAAAGAAAAGATTCAGGCTCACAGACCAAATTTAAGTAGACTTACTAGATCAAAGCAGTTAGAATATGAGAGGTTGCAGAGAAACCCATATAAAATATGCAGAAAGAAGAAAAGAATTAACACAACGAGCATGTTACAGAAACAGAAGATCTCAGGAAATCAGAACTTAGGGGGAAAAAAAGGGGGATCAATAACTTGAAAACTGAATTTAAGCCTCATACAAATGTATGTAAGGATTGGAATAGGAATGTAATTACCGAACTAGAATGCATAAAAACTAGACGGAAAGAATGTTCTGAAGAGCTGTTCAATCCAATAACCAAAGGATATAAGGGCTAAGTTAGGAATGAGGAGGCTAATATAACAAACAATTCACAGCATGACAAGGGCATGAAAACCCTTGAAAAGATGTGAAGATGGAGTGACAGTGGATGCCATTGCGTTACTGGGCACATGGGCTTGGAAAATTAAAGCCAAAGACAGAGATCTTGGAGGCAATGGAAGCTCAGCTAAGGAAGCTAAGGCTCTATTTGGGCTAATGCCATTGCAGAAGCAGCAACTAACATCATCAAAAACTATAGTCACAATGGCTGACTTCTAGGCTTGACACCAGGACCATCCAAATATGATATACAGGTACTAACTACTCAACCATGACCTATAGTTATTTGGACTTGAAGAGACAGGAAGTAACTGGAGGTAGCAGAAAATGACATGATTAGGTGGTTCATAATACATCCTCTCCATCAAATAATATCCCATCCTCTTTGACTATTTAAAACCCCCAAAACTGAGGGACCAACAGTAAACAACTAATGCAATTACATTTTTTTCAGCACATAAGCCATTTAGGAATTTAACAGCAGTATGGAAATGACAGATTCTTAGTTCATATTACAGTGGTCTTCTGAACTGCAATGCCGATACATTGTTGAATGGTTAGGACTGAAAATAATGACCTGGGTAGTTGTGGTCATTCTCCAGGCACAGCAGAATCATTTAGGTGATCATTATTAATGTTCCAAATTATGAGAAAGTACCTATACTGACCTAAGTTCTAACAGGTAATTTTTGACGCATTCATAAAATTATGAAAAGTGACAGCCTTATCTTGTCTATCTGTCCATCCGTTTGTCCGTCGGCATGGAACAACTTGGCTCCCACCCAACAGATTTTCATGAACTCTGGTATTTGAATATTTTTTGAAAATCTGTTGAGAAAAATTGAGTTTCATCAAACTGACAAGAATAACAGGTACTTTACATGAAGACCTGTACACAGTTATGATAACATCTTGCTGAGTTCTTCTTAGAGTGAGAACTGTTTCAGACAAAACACACATTTTATGTTCAATAATGTTTTTCTGAAAACCATGCTGTTTATGACATAATGTGGAAAAATATGGCACAGCCTAACAGGCCACACATGACAATACAGCGCATGAACTTTTCATACAGGCTAGGGCTACACACACTCATAATCTTCTTCTTCTTCTTGTTCTTCTTTGATGGCACTAAAGTCCAATGCAGACTTTCGTCTCCTGAATGGACTACTACCAGTCAGAGCTGCTTTTTGACTTCTCTTTCCAATTTGTAATTTTGCATTTATTACTACATGTTTGTACACAATTCCACCATCTGTTTTTTGATTGTCCTCTTAGTCGACTTCCCTGAGGATTATGTTAAACACTTGACTTACTTTTACACACTCATAATATGTACTATTTATTGTTTTCTCACGGCAACTATGATTATTACACCAACGTGACTCTATGTTATGTTCTACATGCATTTCCTGTCTTGTTCCTGCCCTCCTAGAATGTGCACTTGTCAATTATTTTAATTTCATCACAAAAATACTTAGCTTTTCCAATTAACATAGGCCAAGTCACGGCTTTTCCTTTGGTAGGCACTGCTGTAAACCACATAATCAACACCCTGTCCAACTGTGCTAATTTAGGCTCTTTCAATGTCTGCTGCTTGAAAAATCCTTCACACTTGCACTTGATGGCATATACAATAGTAAATGGTCCTTCTGTTTCTTTATATTGTAGACTGCTGATGATCCAGTGTGGTACACAGCAATAATCTCTCTTTGGTTTTTGCCACTTTCAAGTCTACCACTTATTTCAAGATTCTAAAAAATAATTAAACTTTCATGTTTTCTCTTGTCACTAGTACCTTGTTTACTCATCAATGAATCTTTTGAAACCCTTATAATACCTTGACGGGCTCAATAATGTCTAGAAAACACCAGATAAAGTCACAGAACCAGTACACAAAATGGAAGTTACTTCCAGTCTTGGGTCTACTTTCCTCAACTGCCAAACAATCATGAGTGCCGGTCTATCATGTGTCAGATAAAGGAATTCTACTGAACTACCCTAGAATATTAATGGGAGACCCAAAGAAAGAGGCTAGGAATAGCTGGTCTCTGGAATAAAAATTAAATCTGGGATATCCATAATATGATCAACTATGCAATCATATAGACAGGAATTTACAAACTCTCCTTTATGCAGAAACAATCTTGTACAAAGCAAATTATAAACTTTGCATTATGCAGTATCAGTCTTGTAGAAAACGTATGAAATCTGCATTATGCAGTTACAATCATGCAGACAGCAATTTATAAACTCTGCATAATGCAGTAACCATTATGAGGTAACAATCTGGTAGAATGCAATTGAAAAAATCTGCATTATGCAGGAACAATTCCTGACGGTATGACATTTAGGATCTCATGGTGGAGGGTATTTAGATTAAGAGTATGTAATTTTTCAACAGATAGCAAGCAAATTACTCCAGAATGTTGATGGAGGTATTGGATCCATTATCCAAAATGCTTGGGGCTTGGGGTATTCTGGATAAATGGTTTTCTGTAAATTGGAATATCATGCTTAAAATCTACTACAATATGTTTAAAAACTACACCAAAAAAGGTATAAGTAAAGAAACAATAACTGTTCTTTTTGCAAAATGAGGGTATGTGTGGTTATCATAAGGTTCATCAACCCTGTTGTGTTCAATAAACTAATTAGTGTGTATGTTCCTGTCTAACACAACTTTATTTTATTTGACGGTAGAGGTGTATTTACATTTACTACCTAAGGTACAACTACATGTTTCGGCTTTTGATAATAGCCATCTTCAGGTTGTACATGAATCCTTAGAAAGTAGGAGGGGGCTTGTCCCCCCCTCATCTCCCACATCCCCACTGTACACAGCCCATATTGAATCTTGTATATCTACTTTCTAAGGATTCATGTACAGCCTGAAGATGGCTATTATCAAAAGCCAAAACATGTAGTTGTATCTTAGGTAGTAAATGTAAATACACCTCTACCATCAAATAAAGCTGTGTTAGACAGAAACATACATGCTGTAATTAGTATGTGTGGTTAGTTAATGTCAATTACAAGGCATCCTCTGTCGACGTATCATCACAATTTTCTGGTGATGATACAATAAGTGCAGACAAAAACAGGCACCAGAAGTTCAGTATTGAGGATTAGGCTTGAAGACTTACTTAGAATCATTTTTCAGCATTTCTTGCAGTGTAAGTTGTTTCAAAAGTTTTGATCTTTTCCTTAGGTACTGTTCTTCAATTTTATATTCTTGTTTCTTCAGATCACAGGTAGTGGGTAAACCAAAGCCATATTCATCACATAATGAAAACTGAGGCACCTTTATCCAAACACTTTAAAACTCTGCTTTGCCTTTATACTCAGTAAAACACACTTCCTCTTGGTACACATCAAATCTTACAGTCTTCCTGTGAGTTTTCTTTTTTTGGGGGGGGGGGGGGGGGGGAAAAAAAAAAAAAAAAAAAGGAAAACCAAAAAAAAAAAACAAACAGTTGGGGGGAAAAGAGCCACACCCCT
>Ga0136643_10014068_pt1 | contig 11995 bp, 8 predicted proteins | sample TergutLab28metaG_FD_96883 | JGI IMG/M metagenome (GOLD analysis project Ga0136643, IMG submission 96883) | Labiotermes labralis P1 segment gut microbial communities from Petit-Saut dam, French Guiana - Lab288 P1 (version 3) (version 3) | ecosystem: Host-associated > Arthropoda: Insects >...
CATGGTGCAGAGTCCTTCTTGAGAAGCTAACTGGTTTACAGCTAGTCAAGAAATTCCCCGCATTTCACGGAACCCGAATGTTCATTACCGCACTCACAAGCGTCCGCCACCTGTCTCTATCCTCGGCCAGCCCAATCCAGTCCATATACCCACATCCCACCTCCTGGAGATCCATCCTATTATTGTACACCCATCTACGCCTAGGCCTTCCCAGTGGTCTCTTTCCCTCCGGCTTTCCCACCAAGACCCTATACACCCCCCTCTCCTCACCCATACGCACCACTACACACACACACACATTTTGTACTGTGAAATATCGAACCTGCCCTACGGATATTGCATACCATAACAACTTGCATTTGATATGACATACACAACAATGATGATAGTACTGTACCCACTTCACTTTCTTTGGAAATTGTAATCTCCCTTATGACGGTTCATTTACAGCCGAAACCCGCAGCACATTACATGCATTTACCTGATGGCTGTGTTTTGTTTCCGGTTAACAATCATTACACTTAAGCAAGAGACGCAAGTCTCTGACCAGGCGTTCTGACTGCCCTCTGGCAGGCACATGCATCTTAGCAGGGCCTGTGCTCGAAATGACGACCTTCGCAGATTTCTTTCCGTGAGAAAAGGACTTCCTGGATTTTATCCAGAACTCTTGTTTTTAGGCGCGTTCGCAAAATTGTGAAGAGCGACTATTAGGCTTCGTCTTGTCCGTCCGTTCGTCCGCATAGAACAGATCGGCGCCCACTGGACGGCTTTTCATGAAATTTGATGTGTTAGAATTTTTCGGAAAGCTGTCGAGAGAATTCAAGTTTTGTTCAAATCTGACGAGAATTAAAGGCACTTTACATGCAGACTTACTGTACATTTATGAGAATATCTCGCTGAATTATTCCTATAATGAAAAGTGTTGCAGACAAAATTTGTATAGCAAATCAGAACACATTTTATGTTCAATAATTTTTTTTTTTTCGAAAATCGTGCCGTTTAGGAGAATGTGGAAACATTTTGTAAAGCCGGTCAGGCCACGGATGACAATATGGCGCATGCGCTTTGCATGCTGGGCACCTAAGGCTACCAACACGCACTGAGAATATGTTATACTTATTTCTTTTTCACTGCAACAGTGGTTACGCGAACGCGTCTTTATATTACGTTATACATACACTGCGTGTGTTACATTTTCAAGCCATTGCACGAGTAATAATTTTCCTTCGAACGCTGTTGACGAAGGTCAAGGACACGCTCTCTAAGCCGTAGCCTTTTGTGGAGGTGTGACCCCGATCTTCCATGATGTTCAGCACCAGATGGAGTTTAGTGGTCAGTGTCACCCCCTGGCCAATACTCCTCGGGAGAGAGTCCCTGATAGGTAGGTGTTCTTAGGTAGCTGTATGTGTCCCATAGGCTGTCTATGTCGGTTCTGTAGGCGAGGTTCCTGCCTGAAATTGCATCATTGTCTGGTTACTGTACTGCGGTTCTGTGTCATCACATTTGCAGGCAGTGCTGGCCTGATTGTTGGGTTTCCTGCTGCCATTGACAGTGCAGTGGATTTGATGCTGGGTGGGGTAAATCCTGACTGCAGCAGTCTTCAAACCACTTACATTTACCCCTTTAGTAGCCCGAATCGTAGAAGCAGCCCAATTTTCCCCTGAATTGGACGCCATGAAGGGTCATTTGTTTCATAAAGTGAGTTTGTAGGCGACTGTGTCTGCATTCACTAAGAAACTTCCAGTTGGACGAGACATATATTGCTGCAGAACTGTTCATGACAGTCTGCACAGTGGCAGTGTGATGGCGGTGTGCTGTACTGAGCTCACGGCCCCTGAAAGATGTGGACTGACTGCCAGTTTTCGTGGTTTCTCACACAAACCGCAATGAACTTACTGTTTTGGGAATATTCTGACAAAGTTCTAATTCAATTAAATTATCGACGTGACCAAGTGACTTCTGTATGCAGAGTTGATGCTTGGTGGGTCGAGTTTGTTTGCTGTTCCGTCATGACAGCACATGAAACCCTATAACCCGCAGAAGAACGCCTTTCAGATGTCTGAGTAATTGGCAGGTGAAAGAGAACTGTCCGTTAGATAAAACGGAGCTGTACAGGCGGAGTAAACTGGATGTTGGAGGTTCTGCTTTGAGCCTTGCTGACAGAAGTGTCTGTAGTGCTGGACGCAGGCGCACAGCGGTGTCCGTAACGCGCGTGAAAATTTGCGTACATTCCGAGCATTTAAATGTGTGTGCCTGTCGGTGTCCTTGGCCGAAGTGAGCAAATGAGCCGCTGTGCTGGTTGCACCAGGCTGTTGTAATTGTGACACTTCTTCATTCTCATTTACCGGAAAGTATCAGTTTGGTGAGTATCATTGCCATGGGGTTTGCGTATACTGATGTGCAAGTCTGTCTTGTCCCATTTTATGTTTAGCACAGTTACTGCCATTCATTGTATATGTTCGTTATTGTTTATTAAATGATGCTGCCTGTATCCCAGTGCTCTTGTCGCACGGAATGGTGCGTTGATCAGTGATTGATACCGTACCGGTTAGGATCTGGTAGCTAGCAGACTTGGCGTATGGTGCTGGCGTTTGCTTTTGTGACACTTTCAGAATGACTGATGTTCCGGCCAGGGTTCGAATTGTGCACCTCCCAGATACAAGTCTGCGGTATGCACTGCGTGAGCCAACGTGTAGGGGCTTGAGGAAATATTTCGTGGTGACATGTGTACAAAGTCTGAAGTTGTGTTGAAGTAACTGTTTGTGCTAAAACTGTGACTGGTAGCGTGGTGATTGGGTGAAATATGGTGTGCGGTGACATTGCCTCACGAATCACTGTGACTTTGACACGTGATAGCATTCTCTGTGATCTCAGTGACGTGTTAATCCTCGAAACGCCATCTTGCTGTGATCCTTTGGAAGAGGAACGGCTCATCCATAAGGACTGCAGCCTTCCCAGAAATCTTGAGAAAAAAAATAGCTATCTGAATGCTAGTTTTCGTTACGACATACAGACGTGCTTTAAGAGCATGTGAATGAAACAATTTCAAATTCAGATACTCGCGAGGACCCTAAGCGCTGCGGAACTCAGAGCGGGCTGTGTCCGTCCAGCTCTTCGGCGTTGGCTTCATCACAGCTAGTGCGAATGGAGGGGACCCTGCGGGTGGGCAGTGTAACGTTACAAACGGTGGCAGTGTGATAACCATTTGCACTGTCCCCAGCTGTTTTCACAGACGTATTTGTGAAGTTCCATTTTTAAGACAACCCTGAACAAGAACAGTGTAAAGTATTTACATGGCAGCAATTTTTCGCATTTAACTCTCGCCTAGAAGGCTGAGACTAAGAACTGGCGTTGTGTGCACTTGATTTAGGTATTCCTCAGTCACCGTCAAGCAGGACACAGAGTTATGTGACAAAATATAACTCTGCTATATACGATAAACATAAATGTTTGAGTGGCTGTGCTGAAAGAATCGCTTGATTAAATCCTTTTGATTAATCGTATTATAATCCTAGCCGTAGCCCTACCGTAAGAAAGGCACATGAGCCGCCACTGCTTTGGAATCTTGGTTGTTGCCATTGGTGAGTACTTCAGAAACTGATGTCTGTCTGGAAGTCACGATAGTGCATCATTACATTGACCGGAACAGCACACTGCAGCTGTCGCCACATTTGTTCTTCTGATAGTGTAGTACAGCCTTCGTCAGTTGAGCTGCCAGTTCGTAACAAACATCCTTGTTTCATTTAAATCACAGCAGTGAAGAGTGAAGTCCGCAGTCCTGGCTTATGTGATACATCATCACTCAGCCAATCAGACGCTCTATATTCTGGGACAGGAGACTCCATTGGATCGTACAGTGACAGCAAGGACTACTCACAACACCCCTACTCTTCAACTCAGCAATATTATAGCAGGTAATGTTTAACATCTTGAACACTTTGCAGAAAGAATTACTCAACAACTTTTTCCGACCTTTGACTTGGATGTTGTCGCAATCCACCCCGTTCCATTGCCTCATTATGTTCTAAAGTTACCATTCAGTGTATTAGGATATAAACTGCCAATTTAATCCAGACTTTCTTCTGGTTTTACTCTGGAAAATTATTGTAATAGTGGAGTGTATTTATTCATATTTATGTCATATCGTTTGTCCAGGGTCCTTAGTTGATATGACTCCATACTGTTCATCACCTCCTGTTGGCTGCCTTATCACACAAAACTTTGCTGACTTAGTGAGCCATTGATGTTTGCAGTATGACAGAGTTTTTGTTATGTGAGTAGTTGTTAGCAGTCATAGAGCTCATATTTGTTTTCCTTTAGCACTTACTGTCATTGTCAGATCAGTGGATATGCAGACTCTTAATCCACAAAGTGCCATTATGTTATGCCAGGTTTGGCATGTGGTGTGCTATAAGTGCTGCTAGGATTAGGCACATTATTTGTGGTGCAGGTGGAAGGGTGAAGTTTACAGTAATAATACTTGCACTGGAGGTGGCCTGAAAGAAAGCATTCAAAATGTACAGGCTGAAGTTCTAGCAGCGCAGCACCTGACATGCGCTGAACAGTGTTTATGTTAGGTGTGATGTGTGTCTGCAAACTGAAGGAAAACATGTCCAGCTGCTTACCTATGTACAGTGATCCTAGTAGAAACTGCAGGGCATTGAAATAAAATGTGTGGACCTTGACTAACAGCAGAACAGAAGAATGATGAGTGCTACATTGCCGGCCACCATGTGACCAACAATATGGGCCAGTTAAATTAAAGACTCTTTATATTCGTCATAGTCAAAGGATGTGCCATGTTGCAGGTAGTTAATAAGGTGATCCGAGCAGGACTCATCAGGTCTGATTCCCAGTTACGCAGATTTCTTATGTAACACACCTAGTGCTGCTGTTGTTGTTGTTATTATTATTGTTGTTGTTCTTTCATTGCACCGTGTTTCTGTGAAGCATTTGTTTGTAAGGCCGGATTTGGTATATGGGTATATAATGAAGTTTAGGATTTTGACGTTCATGTGACCGTGCATCGTAACATCCTTATAATAAAACCAACTAGTTGCACCAGCTTCTCAAATTTATTTTGGAATGAAACTGTACATGTTTCGAACAGTTCCTCTGTCCATCATCAGGAGTTTTTCACTGTACACACAGCAAACCTGTATGACATATACCATTACTGTGTGTACAGTGAAAAACTCCTGATGATGGACAGAAGAACTGTTCAAAACATATAGAGTTTCATTCCAAAATAAATTTGAGAAATTTGTGCATCTAGTTGGTTATAAGGAAGTTTAGGATTGTAATCATGCCTGTAATTGTTGAAGTACACACAGTACATCATACACAGTGGATAGATCTGTTAGTGTTTGTGTATGTGCATACCAAATTTCACGTGCTGTCACACAGTGTTTCACTACTGAATGTCCGTCAGGGTGTAAGCTAGAAAAATACTTTTTTTAAGCAGCAATGCCATAATTTTACAAAATACCAGAAGTTACCTCAACAAAATAGACACACTTTTTGAATATCTGTTACCATCCATAATACAAGAACCCTGATGAACTTGCCCTGGCACTCCCATCTTACAAGTTCACATGGCCACCATATTGTCACTTATTGTGAGAAATAAGTATGTATGTCAGTTGGGTGGTGTGTGGTGGCGTGGTGTTTGTAATATGTTGCATGAATTTTGGTTAACTGGTTCAAAAGATTCAAAGGGACACACACAGTTCACAGCATGCTAAACTTATAAATAAGCCCACTTTATTTTCTCAGAAGAGGAAAATAGGCAAAGAAATGAGTGCCTGATACCAAGATGCAGGAGTAAATAATGGATAATGTCTTTGTATGCTCCACATAGTATGCACCAAGCGTATGGCAGTCAGTCGGCAGCTGCAGCATACATGCAGAGCTCAACTTTCTACAATTCACCAGCGTATGGCATGCTGCAGCAAGGATACCACAGTGCTGCTGGTATGTATGAACTCCGCAGACAACTCTGTGTGTGTGTGTGTGTGCGCGTACGCGTGCGTGTGTGTGTGTGTGCGCGCGCGCGCATTATAAATGTCTCGCAGTGTTGTCCACATTGCTTCTATTTTTCCATTAAGTGAGGTTGACTGCTTTCATGCTTGTGGAAGGAGACTGCCCTTCAATGACTGAATGTATTATATTCATTCAGGAAGGTTTTTGTGCTTTCTGCGGTTATTTTGTATTTATATTAGCGGTATTCTATAAATTTGTGTAAGTAAATAGGCATTTTATGTTCCAAATGTATTCTGATGTTTTTGACCTGTTTATCAGCCCAGTTAGTCACAAAAACTGGGCTATGCTATCCCATTTTTCACCCAGCACATTGTTGTTCTCCTTACCAGCCTCAGAACTCTAGGGAAACTGTAACTGATTTACTCAATTATTACACCAACTACTGCACATGTATGTGCAGTAGTTGGTATAATAATTGAGTAACTCAACAACATGTGTGGTGTAACAATAAAAAAAAAAACTGTAAATAATGTAACTTAATTTACCATCTCGTAGCTTGTTATGATGTGAATACAGCTGAGTATCATTTGTAAACAGAAAAGTTGCATTGGATAAGGTCATAAAACCAGTTACGAAATTGCTAGATGAAACTGTCTTGTCATTTTAATAATTTTAGGTTGCTAACAACTTGTTCATTACCAGAAATTGTGCAAGTTGTCTGTGTGTGGCAATACAAACATGTATGAACAATTGTTCTCACTCGTGAAGTGAGATCAGAGCTTCTGAATGTCACAATTAACAGACAAACATTTGTTATTAATAAAGAAATTGGCATAAACACAAATTTTAAACCCAATATCAATAAAATGAACAAAAAAAAAAAAGACCCAGGTTACTGGAAAATCTTATTACATGTGAGAGGTATAGGAATGGTACCTGACTGGTTAATAAAATTTAGATTTTATTCTAGATTTAGGTTTGTATCCAGTAGTTCATGTATTTTATTAATGGTATTGTGGTATCTTATGCCCCCCCCCCAATTTAGCGGCCCGAACTGAAATCTGTCAGCTCACTGCTGTTTGCTAGCACACACCAAGTTTGACATATGGTATTCTCTTACCCAAAAGCAGATTAAACATGACTTTATCCACATGGATTGATGGATGGCCAGTTTTGTAATCAGAACTGGTATAAGTCCTGGAGTGTAAAGTTTGTGCAGATTTGTTTCCACTTTTAGTACTTCTGATACTGTCTTCTGTGATGTGGCACCGCGTAGCTTGGTGGGTAGCCACCCACGTCATCTCTGTCTTCATGGCAGAAATGAGTCAAGTGGGAATAACTTCTTAATATAGAAAATGGAGAGCCTTGATTGGAGCTGTAAGCAAGCCAGTGAGACCCAATGCTCTGAAAGTGACTGATTTTGAAGGGTGAAATGAATCGCAAGAGGCAGGAAAGAGGTGAATGCAGTGAAAGAAACGATATTTGAAAGCAAAAAGAGGAGGAAGGATGTATGGTAAGAAAGATTAAGAAGGACTGAGGGCAAGAGAGGAGGAAGTTGAGGGGGGTGGGGGGAGAAAGGAGGAATGAATCTTTGAAAAAGGCAGCTCCTTGGGTTCCTATCATGGCTATGGCCACGTGTGGAAAGGGACATGGTGGCATGCCCTTTGCTTAGTTTCTTGTGCAGGAGGTGTGTACCTGTATGCCAGACTACATGGTGTCACACTGCCATCAGCAGCTCAGATTTCTTTATTTCAAACTTTCTGTTTCCTGTTGAGGTGCCCGTGGCCTAAACCAGCAGTGTAAGAGCTCAGCCTCGAACAGCTACCTGAGCCCGTATGCCACGTCCAGCACAGCGTTCGGTTCCAGTTCAGGCAGCAGTTCACACCACAGCGGGCAGAGCGGAGCATCCTCTGGCCAGACAGCGTCATACACTTCTTATGGTGCGGGCTATAACTGTACAGCTTCCACTGCAACAGGCTTTGCTGCTGGATCGCAGGCCTTCCCTTCGCAACAGGTGCATATGTTGTGACATTGTGACATATTGTGCTGCAGTGTTCATGTGGTAGTGACTTGAGCATAAAACCCCTTGAAATTTTAGTTGGATGTCACTGAATTTGCAGCATAGATTTTATTGATAAAGCATATGTGTGTGTGGGGGGGGATGTGCGTGTGTGCACATGTGCAACTTCATCATAAGTACTTGATCTGAATGAAGCCATGTGTAATCTACTTCATGATATAAAGGCTACATGTTTGTCAAGTAAGTGGAGATGGTGTGAAATTGTGTGATTTTTAATGCTCACTCCAGCAAGTAATGTGGTAGTGCAGTGGTGAGAAAAGAGAAATGGTTGTTGTTGTTATGTACAGTAAGGTTCTGTATATGTGTCTGTCATTTCTGACAAATTACACTGTCTCTGTCAATTGACAGTGAAGTACACATCCCTTTCTGTGTGACTTGAGGTGTAGATGGATGGGAGGTGTGTAGTGTTGGAAGCACCACAAGGTGCTCACCTGCCTGAGTCGCCACTGCCCTGAACTGAGTTGGGTAGTGAAGATCTGAGTCACTGGGACAAGATGCTGTGTTTGTTGGGTGCATAGTTCCTGATGTGTCAAAGGAGCACGCTGCCCTCGTCTTCAGAGTTGAGCAGTCCAAAGAGCATTGCAAACCAAACACACAGTAACACGTCACAGCAGCACCTCTATGAGAACCTAAGATCTCGAGTTATCGGTGTTTGTCTTTTTATCTGTTCTGCAGAAACAAGAGTATCTGGAGTATGGTGGATACAGCAATGCCTATGCAGGGCATCAGGTTGCAGCAGCTGCTGCCTCACAGTATGCAAGCTATTATGCTCAGAGTTATTCCCCATATGCGGTATCGGGATCAGCTGGTTCCAGCAGTGCTGGAGCAGGTGCCACAGCGTCGGGCTATTCGCTGGGTTCTGGAGTCCAACACAATGCAGTGTTGCCAGGTAAGAGCTTCAGAATGCAGCACGTGCAGTACAAGAACACCTCAACATGAGCAGTGATCGATGTCATAATCAAGATGCAGTAACTGTTGTTCACCTGGGATGTGGTTCCTTTCCCTGCCATCACAGTGTGTGGTAACCACAACTGTTACAGGGTGTAACACTTGGATTGAGAAATTAAACTGTGCAGATGTCATGAATAGAAATGCTTAGAGTGTAGATCTGAATCACATCCCAAAACTCTGCCACAGTACTGTCATAATGGTTTAAAAGCTGTACATATTGACAGAAGTGCAAAACATATTTTATGGTATATTTACATGTTCTCCTTCAGGTTTTGGTAGGAAATTGGAACCAAACACACAGTGTGTATGTATGTATGTATGTGTGTGTAAATATATATGGTATAGTGCAGTCAGTGTAGTGGCTAGGCTGTGTGGTGGACGGTCCAGAGTCACTTTCCAGGCATGTGCTGGACATTATTTTCTCTAAAACATCCAGCCTCACTGTGGGGTCCATCCAGCCTCCTATATGGTGTATACTGGGGTTCGTACCCTGGGGTGAAAGTGTGAGGTTTGAACTTTACCAACTCACCTCCCTCCAGACCCATTTTTACCTCCCCAGGGTACCTTTATGGTGTGCTCAGTGATAACTATTACCTTTACCTTTACCTACAATCCTTTCATGATACACACAGGGTGAATGGAAATAGAGCTTCTTTTATCAATGACACTGACATAGACTTGAGGGAGAGTAGCACAGTCAACATCAACTAAGTTATGGACTGGAGGTGTGGGGTTTGATTCCCGGTAGGGGAAAGAGATTTTGCCCTTCTTCAAAACGTCCAGACCAGCTCCAGGGCCCATCCAGCCCCATTCAATGGGTACCAGGGTTAAAGCTGCTGGGGTTTAACCACCTACCTGCATTCCAAGGTGAAGAATGAATGGAGCTGTTCTTCAGCTCCCTCTATACGCCTTCATGGCACTGACAGAGAAAACTTTTTTCCTTCTTCTTTTTGCCCCCTTCCTTTCTTTTCTGACCCCAGATGGAGATGAGTGTCTGAGGAAGAGACGCCATTATTTGTGGGACAAGAGGCTGCATGGACCCCAGAGCTGTTGTAAATATGCCGTTGTCATCCAATCGTGTGTTTGTCAGATGTTGCATGTTCTTGTTTTCTTCTTCTTGTCATCTCTTAAGTTAACTCATTGTTGCAGTATGATAACTCTGATCATGTTTCTGATATGAATTTGCTTCCTTTATTCCTACAGATAGTCCAAGTGGGTTCCAGCTGTCAGAAAATGGACCTGTATCGCCTGTGAAAACAGAAACTGCTGGTCCTGGAGGCAGTGGTAGTGGGCGACGGACACGAGAAGGAAGTGGGGGAAGTGAGGTAGCCTCTCGATCCAGTAGGGGGCGTGGTCGTCGCCAAAACAATCCTTCACCCAGCAGCCCTGAGAGCAATCTGGAGCGAGTTTTCATCTGGGATCTGGATGAAACAATTATAATCTTCCACTCCTTGCTCACAGGGTCATTTGCCACACGATATGGCAAGGTATTGCAGTTCTAGTTCATTCCGTATAATTCAGTAATAATGCACTGAATAACCATGACTGACACCTTCATAAACAAGTTACGTATATTCACCTGGTAAAGAAATTATTCACTTGCTAGCGCAACATTGGCCAGTTTCATGCAGCACATATAATTAGAAGCTATTTTTCTTGATGTATTGAGACATCTTCAAGTGCCATTTCATGGCTGCTGCATTCTGTCTAAATGTCTAAAGAGTAAAACTACCTGGAAAAGTCAAGGTGTGATTGTGGGATGGAATCTGTGGCCTCCCCCTGTGCCTGTGAAGCAGCAGGCATGTTGACATTACACAGCGGGCTGAAATCCATGTGATTGTCATCACCCACTTTTTGTTAGGCGCGTTCGCACAATTGCAAAAAGCAACCATTAGCTTTATCACGTCTGTCCGTCCATTTGTCTGTCTGTCCACGTGGAATAGCTTGGTTCCCACTGGATGGATTTTCATGAAATCTGATGTCTGAGTATGTTTTGAAAACCTGTTGAGAAAATTTGAGTTTGTTTGAAATCTGGCAAGAATAAAGGATGCTTTACTTGAAGACATCTGTGCACTCTTGATAATATCTTACTGAATTCTTTGCAGATTGAGAAATGTTTCAGACAAAAGTAGAGAAAATCAAAACACACATTGTATGTTCCATAATTTTTTCCCAAAATTGGTGCCTTTATGAGATAATGTGGAAAAATATGGTAGATTCATACAGGTTGCAGGTGAGAGAGTAATATGGCGCAGCAGTGGTTTCACATATGCACCTCAACATTACATTTGTTCATACATTGCCTCCCCCCCCCCTCGATGCTGTTTGGCTCAAATATCATACTAATTTGTTGGCTCCACCTGCATGTTATATTCCCAACTCAGTTTACATGCACAAAATTGGATGAGTTGCAGGAGGGATGGAGAAATTGCCTAACAGAATTAATAATTTTCACCTCTCACCCAAAATTTTGTGGTTGTTTTATCAGGAATTGCAGGGCATTTACCATATGAATACATAAATGTGTGTTATGTAGTGTGTTTCAAAAACACATTGCACAATAGGTACGATAAGTAGAAGGATAATATTACACTGGGTCTGAGAGACTTAGGTATCATGCTTACAGAATCTGCATTAATGATCTATACAAACTGTTACAGTGTATTATGGCTGGTGTTGGGAAATTACTGTATATTCTTGAATCTAATCTGCACCATTTTTACAGTTTCAGAGGGCTAAAAAATCAGATGTGGATTAGAATCGTGTGCTGATTAGATTCGCGGTCGTAAGCTGGATTTTGGAAAAATGATAGATCCACTGTATGTGTCGTAAGAGCAATACAATACAATAATTTATTATTTATAATATTATATAATATATTATACAGGGTGTCCCAGGAGGAAAGGACCTAACTTCGGGAGAGTGTTCCTTAGGTCAAACTATAACGATATAACCCAAAACACCTATATCCAAAGTTCAATG
>Ga0136643_10014070_pt1 | contig 11992 bp, 6 predicted proteins | sample TergutLab28metaG_FD_96883 | JGI IMG/M metagenome (GOLD analysis project Ga0136643, IMG submission 96883) | Labiotermes labralis P1 segment gut microbial communities from Petit-Saut dam, French Guiana - Lab288 P1 (version 3) (version 3) | ecosystem: Host-associated > Arthropoda: Insects >...
ATCCAGTATTTTAGCATCATCAGCATTAACCAAAAGGTGAAGTTTACCATTTAATTTCAAGCCATTCTCTTTTACCTGGCCCCCCCCCCCCAATGACATATTCTAAAGCTAATTTGAAAATAAATGGCGATAAAGAATCTCCTTGTTTCGAAATATTACTAAAAGGAAACACGTCAGACAAATGCTTGCCTACACGAACTCTGCTGTACATTTCATTCAGACATATTTTTATTAGCCTTATGTGTTTTGTGGAGTTACCAAACTCGCTGAGAATATTATACAAGACCTTTCTTGAAGTCTTTTATAAGCTGAAGCACTGTTTCATTGTGTCCCTATTGTTTCTCAAGTATTTGACGAATGCAGAATATAATCAGTGGTTGAAAATGATCGACTCCTTCCACTCCTTAGGCATTTCCTCCCTATTCCAAATCGAATTAATACTTTTATAGATCTCAGATCGAATTGTTCTATCCCCTGCTTTAATCAATTCTTTTGGAATTTGATCAATTCGTGTGATTTGTGTCTTTTTAGCGTTTCAACAGCCAACTCAACTTCAAAGGCACTCGGCTCAGGCACTAGTGGTTCTGGTGTGTGCATGTATGTCTGCCTAACATCACTAATGCTATGTACATTGAATAGTTGAGAGAAATGGTTCCTCCACCTAGCCAAAATACTGTGGAATTCTTTACCAAAGCGCCCTTCTCATCCCATACTATTAGTTCCAGGCTGGCAAAACCCTTCTTCAAATAATTGATGCCGCTCAACATGTCTCTGGTATTTTTTATCTTACTGTTAGTTTCAAGTTCATCAATTTTATCTTTCAGACATGCCTTCTTTATATTCCTGAAATGTCTACTACCTTCTCGTCTTACATTTTGCAGATTATCTACATTGTTTTGTTTTGGACCCAGTACTCACCGAATTTTAGCATGCTTCCTTTGATCTAAATAACGTAAACATTCTTCATCAGACCATTCTTCATGCTGCTTAAATTCGTACAGACCTAGAGGGAACGTCTTTCTCCTAACAACTAGATTTTTTTTATGTTACAAAGTTTACTATGCTAACACCATTATCATTATTATCCTGATGTAGGCTCTCTTTCCAAATTGTCGGTTTGAAAATGTTCTCTCTCTCTCACTTTTGAACTGAAATCTCCTAACAGAATTTCCATGTGCTGCTTAGGAGAATGGTTGAAACCCTTCTCTAAAACCTCATAAAACTGCCTTTTGAATCATCAATTTTCTCCTCACTTGGTGTATGCACATTAAAAAAAATTATATTACACCGGCGACATCTCAGAACTATATATAACATCCTATCACAGACAAACTCTGCTCTCTTAACTGCTGACACTATTCTGTGGTGTTAAATAATATTGTGTTCCCAAACGATGATTTTCGTTTCTTTTTCCAAATAAAAATTATAATCCCCTGCTCTTACTGTGCCCCATTTGACCCACCTAATCTTCTGCACATGCACACCCACTAAATCTAATTTATACCTTGCTAATTCCCTGGCTACTGTTGTCAGTGAACCTGAACTTTACAGGTTCTCAACATTCCAGGTACCGAATCTCATGTCCCTTTTCCATTGTTTAGGTCTTACAAAAGTCCGAGGTACATGTTCCTGTTTCGTAACGAAACCAATTTTTAAGGTGAGGAGTTGCCAGCACCTCGCCCAACTCCCAAGCTGGAGGACAACCCCTTATCGCCTCTCTGAAACTACCTATTTAATTAATTCCCATCTACCCTCCATATTGGAGACCGTTCCTCCATCCGCAACCTTAGGACGTGCCATGCCGTGGTTACAGGGACCCACTTATCGCGGTGAGAATTATTATTTCGTTATTTATCTTTATTTTAATTACCTGGCATAGAAATGTAATATTGTTTGAGCCATATCGTTTTCGGTTGTACCATAATTTTTGTAATGATTTCACATAGGGCTTTCTTTTTGGAAGAATCTGATATGAAATGTGTTTTGATTTTCTCTAAAAATTTTATCAGGAACTTTTCTTCATCCGGGAAAAATTTATTGGTGCGTTACATAGGCATATTTTGGTTTTATTTTTGTCTGACTATAAACAACTTTAATTCTTTCGGCAGATCTTAATGGGGTCGCCACCACAACCCCCCCCCCCCAACGTGTCGCATGAAAAAAATTCCAGCGAGAACCAAGATGATACAGGCGAACAGAAGGACGGAAAGGGACTCATGAAGAAGCTCTTCGTCGTTTTCACAAATTTGCAAGCGCGCCTTGGGCTAGTATTTTGTGAAAATTTTACTGTAATTCCTTGAATGTTAAATATAATCTTCAAAATTGATATTCATAACTAATTAATGCGCAGTATTTTCAAATAGATACTTCCTCAAGCAGTAGATTTGTATCTACCCGAACTGAATATCGCGATATCTAGGGGTTAAATACCTGCAAAGCTATCATTCAGAATCCCTATGTACCCCAGAACAGAGGAACGTTTTACATTCTCTCAGTACGATGTGACATTTACGCCCAAGTAAATACTTTTCAATACTTCAATAAAATGAACACTTTTAGAAGGATCAGACTGAAATGACATGGAACACTCTTGTTCTTAGGGACGTGTGTGAAGCAGTGAATAGTGATCGCCTTGTATAACGATGCCCATGCAGGCATGCAAACGTTAGTGATCACACCAGGAACGACCAAGTGCTGGAAGTTAACAAACACTGTGTCGCGATCCATTTCGAAAAAGATTGGTCCTCTTCAGATACTATGCCATTAAATATATTCGTTTTTAAATAATTCCAAAGATATATGATGTGAAAGTAATTTTGTCTCTGTACATGCCGTGAAAGTATATGTGGGAATGAAGATGTAGTTTTATGAACATGAGAGTCAGATTGACATATTACCGCACTGGATCGCCATGTGTATCGCGGCTATTCTTGCGTCTTTCGGAATAATTACCCAATTTTTACGAGTGAAAATAAAAACGCTGCATGAAGGATTGCGTTGAACGATGTGTTATTGTTTGAAATTCAATCCTTTTCATGTCTCAGACTAGATACTTCTCTTAAATATGATTTGGTTTGAAATGTCTAGGGAAAGAAACGCTTCCTTTATCTCGAGGTAGTTAAAGCTATCTATTCGTGGTTCTTTAAAAATGCTTCCTGTGCTGTGGCTTAGCACTCAGACACTAACAAGTTAATGAAAGGGTAAAGTTAACCGTAGAACAGGACATAAGGCTCAGACGGGAAGTAGAGTTAAGGGTTTACCCTTTCTTTAACCTTTCTTTAACCTTTCTTAACATCAGCCCTAGACGTGGTGGGTAGTCAAAGCCACGCCCCGGCCGCTTTACCCCAGGGAAAGACACCTGGCACCCGCTGTACAAGAAGTTGGGTGGATCCCAGAGTCAGTCTGGAAGGGTGCGGAAAATCTCGCCTACCACCGAGATTCGATCCCCGGACCATCTAACCCGTAGCTAGTAGCTATAACGGCTAATGTATTCCTGCCCACAACAAATTAAGGTAATGAATGGGAAGCACTAAGATTAAGTAAGCTTTCTGCACTACGATTGGGTGTAGAGACAAGAGAGCATATCACGATTCGGTTCAGTCATTCATCAGATTAATATGTGTCCTTACGGAAGCGTGAACGATGTTATTGAAACAGATATTATATTGAAAGTGTTAAGATGAAGTTTGCCTCTTGTACAGTTAAGGGAGAGAGTATGAGAAAGTAAAGCGGGGTGAGGGGGGAGTTGCAAAGGAATAGTGTACCGCCGTATTTCTTAGTATAGGATTTCCTCCCTAGTAAATCTTTAGACCTATATTATGCTGGCATCTAGTTAACTCAAAGACAAGTACACTAAGTAAGGGGGCATATAAGAACAGCCATTATAATAGCATGCTGATGTACAACATAATGGCGGAGCGATTATATGATGGCGGTAGTACTTGCAAAAACCAGACTAAAAGAGACAAGCCTACATACGAGCGGCTACGCTTCGGAACGGAAGGCCGAGAAGTCGTGGCTCGACCTGCCGCAGTGGCAGGACGTTTCTCTAAATGTCCACATTATTTCGGGATCCACCCAGCCTCCTATACGATGAGTACAGGACTTCTTTCCTTAGGGAGTAAAGCGACAGCTGCGTGAGTCTGACCGCTGACCTCCATACCATCAGAGGGCCGCAAATGAACGGAGCTATAGGCATGCCTCTGCTGTTCGACATGCCGTCATGACTTAAACAGTGAGAACGTCAACTTTACGTCTTTACGTACGGCTGACGCCGCGCGACGCAGGAACTGCTTTGTGACATCTGTCATTCTTACGACTCTGGAATGTGCGTAGTTTGGTCTGGTAGATATGTACCGATTTTTCAGAAGTATTTAGTGGCTCCATCGTCGCGGTTTCCACCTATTTTGATGAAGAAGGTAGCAAGCTTTTCCTAAACGTCGTTACGTAGACCTTCATGTATCAACAGATAACAAGATGTCACACTCCAGAAGACAATTTTCCTCATTATTCATTTCGATTACTTACGGCGGGATGGATGACAGCTGAGAGTGGGGGAGCGAAAATCTTTTACCCAAAGTTCACGCTTACCTTAAAGAATAACATTAAATTGCGCATATAAAAGTTTAGTGCAGTATCAGCCAACTCTTTATTATCCAACTGATGCACTAGTATATAATTCGTAGATACAATTAAAATTATAAAATATTTTAAAATTGCTCCGACGTGTTTCGGATCACAGAGGGTACATCACCAGGGAGCTTTGTACAGTGCTTGGCTAAAATTACAGTAATGGTTCTATCGTGTCCGTTGACATGAACTTATTCGGTGTTATGGCAGCATAATCTGACCGACCATGTCCAAGTCAACGGAAAAATAGAGTTTTTTTTAAATAATTTTAGCCAATCACTGTACAAAGCTCCCTGATGATGGATCCTCTGTGATCCGAAACGTGTCGGAGCAATTTTAAAATATTTTTAAAATTTTAATTATATCTACGAATTATATATTAGTGCATCAGTTGGATAATAAAGTGTTTGAATGTCACTGACGCACGGTGCAAACATGAAGATTGCAGTAGCAGCATTTAAATACTAAAATGTGTGACAGAATTATTTTTAACAAAACAAATATTATGTATTTTACAGTCGATTTCAGTTGTAATAAAAGAGATGAGAAATACGAGAATTCTGGAGAAAGGTGTTTGCTTTTCCTATCTCTTTTGATCGGTTCAATACCCATTTGCACATTTCCTGGAAGAGTCTGTTATTCTTCATAAAAACAGGAAACACAATTAATGGCTTCCTTTCATAGCTATCTGTCCACATTTTACGATTTTAATATTATATCAATGAATGGTTGAACAACAGTTATTAATTATTTTATAAATGCACACGTGTACAACGGCTAGTATCAATACGTGTCTCTGTGTTCTATGGCACACGTGGTCAGAAATTCTTCTATACCCCACCTTGTCCAGACTAATATACTGGGTCTTATCCGGCCTGTTGTCTAAAGGTAACCGGAAAACTACTGCCCTTTAAATGTCGCAGGATTTACAAACAAGTGAAAGTTTTAACACTCACACACACATTTTCATCGGATGATGCTTAGGCGGGATCCCGCTCACAAGCTGTCAGAAAACCTGTATGACATATACCATTGTTGTGTGTGCAGTCCAGAACTCCTCATGATGGACGGAGGAACTGTCCGAAAAATGCAGAGATTTATTCCAAAAATAAATTTGAGAAATTTGTGCATCTAATTGGTTTTATAAGAAGAATATATCACAATGCACGGTCCTCTGAACATCAAAATGTTACCAACATCTTGTGAATTGAAAATTCTATGTGTTTAAATTTTTTTTGCCTTATATAAAAATTTACATACTTGATAATATCTGATGAGACTTGCCAGTAGTTGGAATTTCCCCTGAATGGGTTATAAGTCCAGAACAGGGCAAGTCCAGTGGTAGGAATGCTACATTTAGCCTCTGGACAGTTATATTTTGGGACGATATTTCCTCCATTCCTAATTAAACAATTATACCGCTGTGATTCGGTCTTCACTGTCTCGTTTGTGGGAACAAGTTTTATCACGAGAAGTTGAGGATGACTGTTGGATAGGTGAGGCTATAGTATTACGCACCACCACACTGCACACGCTCAACTTACGTACATTTTATGCCCTGACTCGCCAAGTATAGTAGGTGAGACTTCTTGCGGGATAGAGGTGGGATCCATCGAGTCTTACAAAGTCATTATTTTTTTATTTAATTTTTTACTTCATCATCATCATCATAAACATCAAGGATTTAACCCTTTGATCCTTTCCGTCTCCAGAGTTACAGCTGCTCGTGCTAACGCTTCTTCGGTCTTCCAATTGTTCTCCTTCCTTGTGGTCTATAGAGGTATGATTTCAAAGGGATTCGGTTTGTGGCATTCTTTGCAAGTGTGGAAGCCAGTTCCGTCTGTATTCATCTAACTTGTCTAGTATGCCTGTAATCCGTAGTTCGCGGCTTATGTAATCATTTGTTTTGTGGTCATAAAGGGTGTAGCCTGCCAGAAGTCTCAGTAACTTCATTTCTGCCTCTTCAATTCTTCGTCTTTGTAAAGCTGAATTTTTTACTTCTGAAGTAAAAGTCTGCACTTGTCCAGGTAATCTAATGTCGAATTTTCGACCTCCTTCTTTCACTCGTACTCAAATCTCATACGCTAGAAACCGAGAGTCACTTCACTCCAGAGCTATTAATCTGTGCGCTGGGTAACGTCACTACGATCAACCTCGCTTACGCAATCTCACATACTTGAATGCGAATGTCTCCCGTTGGTCAGGCCAGAAAATTATTTTGTTAGTTTGGTTTTTTTTTTACCTTGGGGTCAAGATTTGCTTGTGTCAGGCAATTGCCCTTCACCCTACGTCACATTATGAGTAATTCATGTTGCCCCTGTATTTCAGGAATCAGCCAAACAGATTATTTCTTTTTTCGGTTGTTCACAGGGTATCCGAAACTAAAATTTTCTGGAGCAATGACCTTCCGACATTCACTACAGGTTTCTTGAATGAACCTCTACTGTGAGTTTTATGACGGATGGCTTCGAACCGCCTGTAATTGAGAGCTAGCAGTCGTTTTGCTTGATCAACAAAGGTAACAAAGTTGTTCAGCTACAACACCTTATAACACAACAACCTGTTAAACTTCAATTTTTTTTAATTCTCCACTGTGGACTCGTGTCCCTAAATTGTGCGAGTTGTAAACATTAAAAAAACTTCTGCTGGAACAGTGACCGTGATATGTAGTGTAACTGGAATTCCCTCATGCTTCTGATTCAGGAATTTTCATAGAAATAAGTAATTGTTACTTTCTTCATGTTTGCACCGTCCATCAATGATAATGAAACACTATATACAACTAATGCACAATATATAATATGTAGATACAACTAAAATTATAAAATATTTAAAAGTGCCCCAACATGTTTCGGATCACAGAGGATCCATCATCAGGGAGCCAAGCCAAGCACTGTACAAGGCTCCCTGATGATGGATCCTCTGTGTTCCGAAACGTGTTGGAGCACTTTTAAATATTTTATAATTTTAATTCTATCTACATATTATATACTGTGCATTTGTTGGATAATAAAATGTTTAATTGTTACTGTGATTACAAATAAAAATGTCAAAAACAATTTTGCTTAGAATACTGCAAAGTAATTCAACAAAAGAGAGATGTAATCGCTGTCACATAGAACGCACGTGCATGTAACCCTAATAATTTTTAAATGTTTAAGTTAACCATAGATATTCAAAGTAAGTCGAGAAAAAGTGACATGTAATTTCAGTACAGGTTCTGTGTCGCAGGAAGTTTCAATGACATCCTATTTAGCTACGCGTCTTTCTCAGTTCTTTTTCTTTTCACCTTTCTAAAACCGTTTTATTCCGTCTCACTCTCTCCCAATTGTTTTATCCAATATCTCTCTCTGGCTTCCCTTTTGCCCATGTTTTAATAATCCTTCCCCGTGTGTATGTGTCTACATCGTCCGATCAATCTTCGCGCGAAATTTAATACAGGGTACAAAGGCTCGTAGCTTGGTATTAACACGGCTCAATCACTAATCCCTGTGAATCGATCCCAAACTTTTTAATATGCAGAGCAAAGCGGGAAGGGGGGAAAGGAGAAAAGGGGCTAACCTGCCGGTAAGTGGTATGGGGGTTGGATGGAAGAGGGAATGTTGCGGAACAATATAGGTGCCCTGATGTGCAAATATCGGGCGGGACTAGAGGAGTTTCAAAATTACACCTGGGGTGGTACTGTGTTAAGGGTAAAAGAGAGAGAAACAGGTTAGAATGGGAGAGAATAGGTTTTCAAGTAAAGGATACAAACAAGAAGCCAGCTCTGAGTACAACAAAAGGAACTCTTTGAGGAGTGGAAAGAATAAAGCAAGGATATTAGTTTCAAAAATTGTGTTAACAGCTCTTAGGTGTCTCTGCAAAGCAGTTGCGAATAACGACTACTAGTCTCATCATGTCTGCGCGTCCGTTCTTCCGACTGACCACATAGAACAGCGTAAATGCCAGCGGTCATATTTGACATTCAGGTGACCGTGCAGCATCATGATAAATTCTTATAATAAAACCAACTAGATGCACTAATTTCTCAAATTTATTTTTGGAATAAAACTCTACATGTTTCGGACGGTTCCTCCGTCCATCATCAGGAGTGTATGTCATACAGGTTTGATGACAGCTGGCGAGCAGGATCAGGACGGAACTGCAGTTCCGTCCTGACCCTTCTGTCCGCATGGAATTGCTCGGATCCCAAGGGATGGAATTTCATGAAAGCTGTTAATGGTTATTTTTCGACAATATGTGAAGGAATTTCAGGTTTCATTAAAATCTGACAAGAAGAAGGGTACTTTACATGAAGACCCAAATATGTTTATGAAAATATCTCGCTTAATTCTTCTTAGAATGACAAATGTTTCGGACAAATGTTGAACAGAAAATCAAAACACACATTTTGTGTTCAGTAAGATTTTTTCTCTCCGAAAATGAGATAATGTAAAAAAAAATGCTCTAAAGCAGGAGAGGCTAGGTAAAGGTAAAATTTTCCCAAGAACAGGCCACGAAGTCCCAGAAAGGGAATAGAGGCATAGCTCTATTCTTTCTTCAACCTCGGCGCTAGAAGGAGGTGGGTGTTTAACTCCTCTCCCTGGCCGCTTTACCCCCGTGAAAACCTCAGTACTCATTGTGTAGGAGGCTGAGTGGGCCCAAGGGCCGGTCAGAATGAGTGCGGAAAATCTCGTCCCCACCGGCATTCGATCCCCGGACCATCCAAGCAGTAGCGAGTCGCTATACCGACTGCGCTATCCCAGCTGAGGACGGAGAGGCTATAAATGGCCATATATCACGGAGCATGCACTTTTCATGCTGGGTGACTAAGGCTTGAGACACATACTCAGAATATGTAATACTTCTTACTGTTCCACGGCAACAGTTGTCAAGAAAAGGCGCCTCAGTGTTATGTTACACGTACATTGTCTTGTTATGATGAAGACAGAATGTTTTATCTATCACGTGTCATGTGAGGCCGAAGAGTAAGTTGACGATCTAAGTAATATTACTGAGCGTGATGGATTGAAAAAATACAATATATTTCGATTTTTTTGACATGGAATACGATTTACTGCATATCTGCTGCTGAGTTATGCCCTCAGTAGACCTGCTGGAGTGTGTGTTGTGTATGACGTGGAAAGCATATAAATTGTTCGCATATTCAATGCTTTGCTGTAAATTTGTCATCGATTTAAAATCCAGGAAAATAACAGAGCTAATGCGCTAGCAAAGTTACGGACGGCAGAAATTTTTTCACCTGTACTAGCTTATAACTTTTACAGCTGCTTAGCAGTGCATGGCTCAAATAATACTAGTGGGTAACTCGCCAGAATCATTTCTACGGCTCATCCAGCCTGTCATTCGACACATCTCCCCTCCCCCCCAAAAAGGGCACCTAAACCCTGCAACAAGGTGGCCCTTATGAGGGTCGTGCCTCTCACCTAACACATTGACTAAAGTGTATATAAATGATCACGAAACTCCAGCTCTAGACACGTGATTATAAGGTGGACGACATTTGACCACGAGAATTCCTTCCAACCTCATCTCGGTCACTTAGCCGGAGAACTTCTCACAACACCCGTTAATCCAACAATCTGGCATTTGTAGCGTTGTGCTGTCAGGACTCAAAACAAGACCCACGCTAACCTCAGATCCACCGAAAGAACGACCGATCAAACGACCAACCGGCCACGAACGACTGACTGGTTGACCTTTCGACCAACCAAACTACCTAAAATTGATCATTCACCACCAACCAACCAACGAAACAAACCAACGAAACCAATTAACTAACCAACTAACCATTCAACCAACCAACCAACAAACCAACCAGCCAAAGAGCTAACTCAAGTAGAAAACTGGTGCAAAGCTCAAGCACGTGTTTCATATTGTAAACAATTCCTGAGTCCGAACGCATAATTTTAATGCTAATAGAGCGCCTTATAATAATCAACGGGGATTGAGAGTATGCTAATGGGTTTAGCGTCCTATCTGAAAGCCTTGATGTGTTTATACTGAGAGCTGTGGTTGCAGGTGAGAGAAGTTCTTTGGAGCAAATCTTTGGTTAAATGGATGGACTCTCCACTAACCAGCTACAGCACTTCTTTAGAGCCTGCGGCGTTCGGCACAGAAATAGGTGCTGGCTTAAACCTGAATGTTCCTGATATTTATCTGCCCAGCATTAAATACCTGAGACCTGAACAAAGTCATTCTTTGCATTTGAGGTAAAGGAAATGATGTGCCTTGGATTGTTGTTTGATTGTAATTTTTGTGGTGAACAAGGTATGTGTGTGAACGTTTCTACAAATCTACACTACTACAGTATACCTAGAAACAGAGATGTATGGTTTAATCTTAGCATTTTATTCTCTTTATCTCTGCTGATGATATTTATGAGAGAAGGTGAAGCCATCATGGTACAAAACGTAATTTTACCTTGTGTCACCCTAAGTGTAACTTAAGAAAAAATTATAAAGAAAGTTGAAGTATAGATAAAATTTAATTTTTACGTTTTGTGTAGTTATACAGACTGCTGCATTACTAATTACAATGCAATTTTGTTTATTGTCCGTCTTACACAAAAATGTGATGTAAATTTGAGTTATAAACAATTAATGTAGCTACATGTTTCAACTTCTTGGGGTCATCCTCAGGCTTATAAAATTTGAAACACACAAGGTACTTCTGAAGTAGTTACCTACGTGATCCCGTGGTATTACAATAAGTTAGTTCTAAAATATATGTTAAAAATGGTTAAAATACAGGTGAAGAACATATAATCTTGGTGAACACGTGGATCTATGTTGTATACATGTGACTGGTGTTAGTGTACTTTATGGAAGTGCCATGATGTTATGGTCGTGGATTGAGGACCTCATGATGTATCAGAGGCCTTTTATCGTATGTGGATGGTGTGTACCCTCGTTTGTAGGGAGCTCGAACTCACAGTTTAGGTGATATGACGTCCTTGTTAGGTAGATGTTCGATCCATAGATGCATAGTGGCTGAATGAATTTACTTGCACAAAATTTGAAAAAAGGGGACATACAAGCGCACACAGAGCAAAAGGTAATTTCACAAACTAGCTAACTTTTTCACTTTTAAAGAAGAAAATTATGTAGCCCAAAAACTGTTTGCAGGAGACTAAATCTTAATTTGCGTCACATATTGTATTAGGAGAGCACTGGTGTAGGGCGCTGGATAAGAGCAAATAAAGCCAATTTTAATGCTTGAATTTCTCAATAGACTTCAAGTTTGAATAATGGTTGACCAGCTAGATGACACTTGCTTTATTATATATTGCTCAACATGTTTCAGACGTTAATACGTCCATCTTCAGGAGCTAGCGAGTACTTGTTGTGTTGTGTAGGCTGAC
>Ga0136643_10014078_pt1 | contig 11989 bp, 6 predicted proteins | sample TergutLab28metaG_FD_96883 | JGI IMG/M metagenome (GOLD analysis project Ga0136643, IMG submission 96883) | Labiotermes labralis P1 segment gut microbial communities from Petit-Saut dam, French Guiana - Lab288 P1 (version 3) (version 3) | ecosystem: Host-associated > Arthropoda: Insects >...
CCAGACAGGTCAAAGGTCATGACCCAGACAAGAAGGTACACCCTGGTCCTCCAGGTTGGGGGTTGGGCGTGACACCGACAACCCTGTCCCGTAGAAAAAAGATGCGTAGGGTGGGATGGATAATGGAATTATGTCGTCCAGACGAATCCTAGGAATACGAGGGTGGAGGAGATGAGCTTGGGACAGAGAAGAATGGAGGCGTCTTGTGAGGGAGGCCAGGGCCCAGAATGGGCTGTAGCGTCATACGTGGATGGATGGATGGACAGGGCTCAACCAAATTACCGTCTTATGGGACGTGACGCCGTGTTATTTGGCAAATGGCGTTTGGAGTAAACCTGCTACCTGCATCTTCAGGCCAGAAGAGTTGTTACCTACACGGCGTCACACTCTACAAGAGTGCAACCTTGATATCCACCGCCTTCAGAACCTCAAACCTCAAAGCTCATAAATAGGTATCCGATTGGACACGGTTTTTCCGGGTCACTCCCGGTTCTGTGGAATGTAAAGAGCTTTGTCCCAGTGTCCCGGAAAATTTGGTTCGGGGCACCGAATGTCCCGGGCTCTTCCTATTAATAACAATATGACATTACTGATATTTCGTACTAACATTTTGACTTTCCGGCAGTGGCAATAAACATCTCTGAATAGGGAAGACATCTGCCAGCCACTAACAGGAAGGAATATTGGGGTGAAAAGGGAAGATGTGTGAATTAATGATTATAGAGTGTGAACTGAGACTGCGAATATCCAGGAACAGACATGTAAGGAGAAATTAGTAAGGGAACTGAGTGTCTGGGTTTGAATATTATTACAATCATCATCATCAGCAGCACCATCAGCATTAATTCGTTTTTTGTATCTGTATGTCATAAATGTTTATCTCACTTATGTCAATGTACTTATAACAATAAATTACTCTGATTTTTTATTGAAGGACATTTGGTCTTCTCCCAACTCCATCGCCACCTCAGTGTTATTAACTGTACCAGTTGTGGGGTTTTTGTTAGTGGAATCCCTACCCCGCAGTTTGCGCATCTCCTGCTCAAGCTGTTTTACATGTCGCACGATGACGGTAAGGAGAAGCTTATACTGCCACAAAGTTCAAAGGTCGGCCGCTAGGTCCCTCTCGACTGCTCTTCGTTGCTATACAAGAGCTGTGCGACACGTAACAAGTGCAAACCCCACACTTGAGCCGAGCGGATGAGCCCAATTGCGACGTAATACATGACGTCACACAAGCACTTTACACATGTTAGTCTCTGCGCTGGACTTACACAGCGTCTTCCGTCCAATTCCCGAATATCATCCGATCAATATTACTGTCATCTGGGACTGCACACTGTAAATTGTTGAGACAAGTTCCTCAGACACATTAGGATGTCTAATGGACATCGACCATCACAGCGCAGTCAGTATAGACTACGTTACGATCTCGACCTCCCGGGGTTCGAATTCTGGCAGAGGGAGAAAATTTATTTCTTCTCCAAAAGTCCATACCGGCCCTGGGATCCATTCAGCCTTCCATTTAACGGGTACTGGGGTTCTTTCCCGAGGTTAAAGCAGCCGGGGCATGATGTTGACCACTCAACTCCATCTAGTGCCGACGTTAAGAATAAGTGGATCTATACTTCTCATCCCCTGTACGCCTTCATGGTGTGGGCAGGGGCAACTTTACCTGCACCTTTCTTAGTACTAGCTAAGCGAAGTTTTTTAGACGTTTCCATTAAAATTCTGTATGCATATCTCATCACTACCTTCAGTGTCACGTGTCGCACCCACTTATCCTCACTCACTCGGTCATCTTCATAACCTGACAACAATTAGCAGTCATAATCCCGCATGTTAGGGTCCTAGTGACAGTCCTGCAGATCATAACATTACATTTATTTCTCTTAACGCTAAACTACAGTAGCACGCGGTGGAGCGTTTGGTTGAGGCACTGCGCTACACGCCATAAGGTCGCGGGTTCGATTCTCTATGGTGTCACTGGAATTTTTCATTGGCATAATCCTTCCTGCCGCACTATGACCCTAGGGTCGACTCAGCCTCTATCAGAAATAAGTAAAGGGGGAGGGTAACTGTGGCCGGTGCATAGGGCTGCAAACTTATCAACTTCATCCCGATTGTCATGAAATCTGCAAGCCTTAACCTCCTGGAACCCTCAAGGCCTGTCCAGGCTTGCAAAGGGATGGCTTTACCCTTTTTAACCTTATACCACAAAGGCCTACTCGTCTATATTGGACACCGTACGGATGTTCACCGCTCTCTGTGACACACACACACACACACACACACACACACAATGGCGCTGTTTTTTAAGATGAATGCGAAATAAGGCAAAGAAGAAGCGACAAGAAAATATTGTGAAATAAAATACATATACAGCAGGTCTGATATTTCTATATCCTGTGCAACGTTTGAAATTTCCACATCACTGACGTCACGGACTGCGATATTTTGGAACGTCACGTGTAGCAGCTTCAATGTTTGCCGCCGTCTCGAAGTGCCGCCACGTTCAGAGGATCAGGAGTCCTATAAATCCTCAATCCCTCAAGATAAAGGCACTAGGTTCTATCGAACCTTGAAGATGAAGGCACTACATTCCTTCATAACATCGAGGTCTGTGTGACATCACAGTAAACCAGCATCCTTCTACATTTTTCATGTGTAGGAAATCATCCAACACATGGGAAGAGTCTGGCGCTTTTGGGCCTCAAGGTGGTGAGGATTAACGTTATATTATCTTGGGTTGTGACGCCGTGTAGTTTACTATATGGGTATGAACGTTTCGGAGAAACCACTATCTCCTGCTGTGTGTTATATCATGACAATGGTCTCAGCAGGTCTCTTCGAAACGTCGGCTACCACCTAACAAACTACACAGCACCACGTCCTAGAAATCCGTAAGCTTTTTGCTACTTGTGTCAGGAAGTGTTAGAAGTTATTCACTTTTCGTTTCGAGGAGCTCGTTCAGAACGTCCTCGTAACAGGTCATGCAGCAAGTTAACTCACCCTGGCACGATCAAACGTAACTGCAGAATCCAGAGAGTCGTCCGATCCGCCTGCTTCCGACATCGTAAGAAACTCATGCGTCTTGTAGGCCAATTCGGGGTGCTTCTTCCTCCGGGGGATCGCCGGCTCGAACCTCCGCACTGTAACCCAAATATTACAGTATCAGTTCCACTATGTTCTGTCAAGTTCGAATACCACATCGGAAATTGATTGACAGACCGTTTATAACCCTGGCTGAGACAGTGAGTGACAGCTCACCTGTCCACCTACCTTACCGACTTGTAATAAAACAAAACCCTCAATTGCGATTCAGCTGTTGAAGGGAATTTCGTGGTGAGGACAAGACGCCGCCTACTGGGCAATTCATTACCCACATTTCGAGACAACGTAGTGGTCACATCTTCAAGAACCCTCCTTGCACATTTGGACTCTTGCAGATAAGACCAGAACGTTGCCTCGAACTTTCTCGAACAGATTGCACAGTGAGGCAAGTCATGCCGTAGAAGAACGGGATCCTCCGTTACATGACTGCGAAAACCTGAAAACTCGGAAATTGCTAAGTTTTCAGAAAAACCACAGACTCCACAATGTATTCACAAAAATGTGCACCTAAAGCGACTGGGTCCTGCTGTACCCGAATATGTTCCATTGTTATTAAAGCGTGTCGCGGCAGACAAAACACTGAGAACCGCTGCTCCAGCACAGTGCTATTAGAACTGTGCTCCATACGTGTATAGCCGCGGTAGTTGTTGGTCCGCAAGCACATTTCATTTGTAATTAAATTACTAGATTAATCCTAAAATGAGCCATCCCCGCTGTGTGTATATAAACAATAGGTGTAGGTATCAGTCAATAACACAACAATATCTAAAAAGATGTTTAATAAAGGATGATAGTAACTACATGTTTCGGCCCATTGCGGCCATCATCAGGTTTTAATCCGAAAGTATGCTGGTAGTGCTTTATAGGATTGGTATGGTTATGTCACGGTGGTGAGATCTCACCATCCGTGATGTTTGTTATATGCTATTGTTAAGGGATACGGGGGGGGGAGTGGTGGTATATGTGATGTGGCTATCCTGGGGTGTGCAGCTCAAGTATGTCTGCTCGCTGCTGTACTATGAACAGCAGCGAGCAGACAAACATCACAGATGCTGAGATCTCACCATCGTGACATACCCATACCAATCCTATAAAGCACTACCACCATACTTCCTTATAAAAGCCTGATGATGACCGCAATGGGCCGAAACATGTAGTTACTATCATCCTTTATTAAACATCTTTTTAGATATTGTTGTGTTATTGACTGATACCTACACCTATTGTTTACTAGATTAATTTTAAATCATTGTTATTAAACGTTTCATTTCGCTACCCACCTTTGCGTGAAATCGGCGCTGGTTTTTTTTCAGTGCAAATCACAAACAATAACAATCTCTTTTTCCCTCAATATGCGTATTTTATTTTCAAATAAAAATTTGTGTTTCAAAAATATGTAGTCCGTTGTTGCACTCATACTCTGCAGGATTGCCACAAAAATTCGGGTCCAGTGAAAATGTTTCCACAGACACAAATAAGTTTACTGCCACCTCCCCAGAAGATGCAGTTCAACGTATTCACGTGAACAACAGTTGCAAGTTACACCTTCGGAAGGCTTTGCTGTCGAAGGCGTCACTTGTTACTCGATAAATTATCGTTAAATCATTAAGTAAATTGATTATTGAATCCATAAATCCCAGAAAGGGGCAAGTGTGTGTCTACATCAAATATTAATGGAACTTACTGGAGCACTTTACACGTACACTCGTGCGCGCGAAAAAGCCCAAAACGTTAGCACTTTTTTGCGAGAACTAACAGTCCCGTTACAATATCGCACGGCAATTAATGAACAAGTGTAAAATATCCTAAAAAAAGTCATACTTATAAGGATTAAGCATTTGTCACATTTTGCGATAAGACATCCGCACCCTTGTACTAAAAGTCGGGGTTCAACCCCCCCAGTGTCAACGAAACACCTCACAATGAACAACCACATCTGTGCCAACGAACTTTCCAATTGCCTGCTATTTTGAAGGCCCAGCGCCAGAGTGCCAGGTCTTGGCTGCAGGGTAAATGCTCCAACCGCCAGACTGACTGTCTTGTAGACAACTGTATTACCTGTACACTCGGACCTGCCTAATACGTAGTAAAGTTGCTGTGCCCTCGTCATTAAGGCGTATAGAGGTACAAGAGGTATAGCTCCACTGATCCTTGAAATCGGCACTAGAAGACACAGGTCAACTTCACTCCCCGGCCACCGTACCCCCGGGAAAGAATTCCGGTATCGATTCAATAGCAGGCTGGACGGGCCCCACAGATGGTCTGGACGTTAAGAAAATAGAAAAATCTCTGTCTCTTGCTAGGGTTCGAAGCACGGATCGCCCAGTCTGTAGGTTAATCAATACAATGACTACGCTGAAGTAGCTCCCCTCAAACACACAAGAAAACAAGCACACAAACAGAACAATTTCCGAAGTATGGAAAGACATTAGCTCATTGGAGCTGCGCGGTTGTACAGACTCCAGAACGAACTCAACAGCACATAAATAAACACACTATCAGCCTACCACAAAAGACGGTGTGAATCACTTTTATTTTAAACAGAATTTGTAACACCCAGAACACATCCAGCGTTTGCAACGCTCGAGTAGCGTCTAACTGCAAACAGCATTTCATGCCTTTAACGACTGGCTAGACTTTACTGCAAACGGAACAGCATTCGAATTCTAGAAAGCTGCAAATTGGGTTCAAATTCATTTCACGAAGACGCGGTCCGATTTGCGTTGAGTGTCTAATTAAGAAGCGGGCATATGTGACGGTGAGTAAGGAGGGTGTTCATTGTGAGTAAGAAGTATTCGGCCAGGAATTAAATTGCCGTCCCAAAAATCACAACGGATTCTGACTTTTGGCGTGGTTAGATCTTGGTAACTTTCTGAACTGTGCTCCAGAAATAATCGTTTCGGGTAACTGAGGGGGGTCACTGAACATCGTGCACTAATTTCGAACGATTCGTGGCCATGCACTGATAATTCGTTATGTGCAATACGGCCAACAAGTGCATACACAGATGTGAACATTTAAATATTTTGAACAACGTACCCTCCTAAATGTTTCGGCCACCTATTTTGGCCATCTTCGGGGAGGTATTCTTTGAAAGATATATTACGTAGAACGTCAAAACAATGTACAAACATAAAATGCTAAATTTGAGTACAGCGAGACCAGCAGACACAAAACACAGCTCCACTCGGATGGCGTCACCATGTACTCGTACACAGCACATGATCACGCAATTCAACACAAATAATTTTATCAGTATTTTACATTCTAACATAAAATGTAAATATTTTATTTAAAACTTAACATTTTATAGCTGTAAATTAAATTATTTCGACGTTCTATGTAATATACTCTTCAAAGAACACCTCCCTGAAGATGGCCACCACAGATGGCCGAAACATGTAGGAGGCTACGCTATTTATAATACAATAAATTTACATATCTGTATATGCACTTGTTGGTTTTGTTTCTGAATACGAATCGTGAATTAGATTTACGTAACCGTTCCAATGGTTCCGGTACAAGCTGAAACAGGCCTTTCGGCTTGCTCCAACATCCTTCCTAAATCCGCATTCATGGCGATATCTGACATATACATCGCCATCACTTTGCTTCGGGAAACAGCGCCATTATACGGCATGGTGGTTTCCAATCTCAGGCAAAGCTTTGAAATATGTCTGATTTTGAGAGGAGGCTTTGACTGAATGTCTGAATGTAGTATGTCAAGTCATATCAAAACTGACGGAACCGCAAGAGAAGTCCCAGCTTACAGGAGAAGAGAACTTCGGTGAGTTGCATCCAACAGGCTAGCTTAACGACAGGAAATTATGGTAAAAGAAAGCAGTATATTTCAAAAGTGATGTAGAAGGATTAGGAAATGAAGTCAAAAAACCAGAAGTTTGTTTCGTAAGGGTGTGAAGTTTGGCGCCTCACATTAAGGGAGGAACACAGAAAAAGGGTGCTGAGAATATGGTGCTGAGGAAAGTATCTGGGCCTAAACGGGACGAGGTAACAGGGGACTGAAGAAGACTACACAGGGAGGAGCTTTGTGATCTGTATTCTTCACCAAACATTACTCGGCTGATCGAACCAAGAAGAATGGGATATGCGGGGTATGTGGCATGCATGGGAGACAGGAGAGCTGCATATAGGGTTTTGGTGGAGAGATATGAAGAAAGAAACCACTTGGAAGATCTACGCGTAGTTGGAAGAATATTACTTGTATTGAAACCTCTCTGCAAGCAATTGGATGGGGGGTTATGGATCGGACTGGACTGGACTGATCTGGCCCAGGATATGGACATGTGAAGGCTATTGTAAATACGGTAATGAACCATCGGACTGCATAAATTGCGGAGTATTTCTTGACTAGGCGAGGACCTGTTCGAAGTGTATGTCATCAAGGAAACAGCGTACTGAATAGCTCCATGTCTTACGGTGTTAGACTTTAGGAGACAGGTTCAAGAGCCACTGTATCTTTTGACGGCCTGAATTTTTTTGGCTCAGCTTGGACGCATAAAATGTTACCAAGTAAACATGAAGAAACCAGCATATGGGAGCCTAAGGCATTCGCCAGTACATTTTAGGGGACAGCATGAGGTGTCTTAGAAAGATAACGAATAATTGTCAGGTTAAGGAGATGAAAGCCAGTTTGAAGTAGTTCAACCCAGCTTCCGCAGGTAAACACAAAGAAGACTGAAGCATGGAACGGTAGCGTCTGCAGTTTTATGCAAAGAATAGTAAAGCGTGGGATGGTTGCTTCTGCAGGTAGCGCCTGCAGGTGAAGACGAAGATTAGTGAAGCATGAGACGGTAACTAGAGTTGTCTGCTATTAAAGCTTTCAGGTTCTCAAAGCGGTGTCCAATGAAGCTGACGACAGTGCGCCCCTCCGGAAGGGTTCTACCTATATACCACTCTACACGGCGTCACACTCCACAAGACGGGAATGTCTTTTGGTTCGCTGGACATCAATCAAAAGGCAGAATTCCTTTAACAATGCCACCACAGTTAATGTAGTTACGCTTCGGCAGTATTATACCTTAGCATGAAATGTTAATAAACAACACGTTTAATTAACAATTTAAAACACAGTTCTTCCTGTATGTTCCACTATATTTAGCAGTATAAATGTCTTCATTTTGCCCACAGTGTATTTATAGCTTCCGCGCACTTCTCACATTAAACAGGGATTTTTTCCCCCGTAAACAGCATTAACCGGATGATATTTATAATGGAGACGCATTGTGTGTTCTGTGTAGAAGAAAATGAACATTTATGTACTTGTATTTGGAAGAAATTCCTGTTTAATGCAGTAACAATAACAACAACTCACACTCTCCAACATTAGAAATTCATGGCGAAAATATAGCTTAATCCTATTATTAAGTATTTTAGTTGGAGAACCAATATTCCAACAAAAAAAAACAGGCACAAAGCCCTAAATCTGTTCCATCATAAAACCCGCACGTAACTTAAATTCCGAACTTCAATTCCCCTTCGAGCCTAAGTACACAATTTCAGTATTATCTACAGCACAACAGGCGATACTGAAATTCGTTTCCCTTTAGCTCAGCTAATCTGAAGCTGATAAATATGATCCTTTCATAATCAATATTGGTATCCTAAAAGCTAACACTGGAAGCTAGATAAGCTTCCCACTTCACCGCCATCAGCCTTTGATAGCGTAGTTTAAACAGCGATTAGGCCATTGGTTACGACGTTCGGGGTTCGAATCCAGGTAAAGGCAAGAAAGTTTTCTCTTCTCCAGACCTTCCATACCGAATCTGGAGCCCATCCAGCCTCCTATTCAGCGCGTACCCTGGAGCGTGATGTTGACCGCTCACCGCTATCTAATACCGAGGTTAGGAATGAGTGGAGCTGTACCACTACACCCCACATACATGCCTTCATGGCGTAGAAAGGAAAAAATTTACCTGTTTTACATTTTATCTAAGTTCACGTCGGCAAAGACTACAAAACGGAAATGTTGGCATGCAGAACATTTTCTTACTACATGGAACTTGAACCCCAAACTTTCCGTTTAACATTTGAAGCAGATAAATTTCTTTCCCTGTCGATAGTTACTTCGTCTTTTATCAGAGGCTCCGACTCCGGTCGATATCCTTCATGAACATTCATCACTCACGTAGGGAACAGCGGTGTTGACATGAATGGAAATCACAGTAAGATCTAATCGAACAGGAAAATCGGTGAACTGCCAGCAAGTGACATGTATTCCAGGACACCAATATGACTCACGTCAGAACTAAGTTCTTTACTCGAAATTCGATATTCGGACTCCAGTAATGCCTTCTGGCACGTGACGAATATTCGGATACAAATTCACCGGCGCCTCCGAAGAACGTAGTTCCTCCATCATCAAGGTGGAAGACTGCTCTGCTACCCTGAAGACAGCGGCAATACATTCCCCAGAGACGCCGATAAATTTCGACCATATTAATGGAGTCACTTTCCAGACGACAGCAATCGTCGTCCTTATTGCTACATCTGGTTACGAAGGCACAGATGTGAGCCAAGTATCCGAGTGAATATAAAACAGAATGTGATTTTCTAAACTGGCTTCATTCGGTGAGCTCAAGACAGGATCTGGCGACGGATTAAAAACCATAGTAAACCCTCGGATTCCATAAAATTTAAGAACTTTCTTGATTATATAAGCAACTGTTAGTTTACGAATGGGATTCTATCCAATTAAATTAGTTTACGTTTTACGTAAAGAAAAGGTAACGTGATCCCCTTACAGGATCTATGTGGCCCAGAGGGTGGGTAGAGGTATAGCTCTACTCTTCCATGACCGCGGCACTAGAAGTGGGTGAGTGGTCAGCAGCACGCCCCGGCCGCACTTTACCCCCAGGAAAGTCCCGGTACCCATTTTACAGGAGGCTGGGTGGGCCCCAGGGCCGGTGTGGACGGGCAGAAAATCTCGTCCCCCACCGGGATTCGATCCCCGACCGTCCAGCCCGTAGTCAGTCGCTATACCGACTGAGCTACCCGGCCCACTAATGTTTTACGTAGCTAAGCAAAAGAACAAGCGAAGATGGTAATAAATGTTCGAATTTAATGAAAGGCAAGACGTCTCATATAGCCGATAGGCTAAGCTACTCTGAAGAGCTTATTTAGATAACCGAGGTTCAAACCTGCAACTTCAAAATAGCGTAGTTAGTATAGCGACTAGGCTACGGGCTGGAAGGTCCAGGATTCGAATCCCGGTGGAGGAAAGAGACTTTTCTCGAAACCGTCCAGGCCCGTTCCAGGGTCCAGCCAACCTGGTATTCAATGGGTACCGGGGTTCTTTCGCGGGAGTAAGGCGGCCGAGGCGTGAAGTTAACCGCTCACCTAATCTAGTGCTGAGGTTAAGAATGAGTGGAGCTAGACCTCAATTCCCCTCATATGCCTTTATGGCGAGGCTAGAGAAAAATATTACTACAAAATTAAGGGCTCTTTACTCACCTCCCGAATCTTTACGCTCCAACCTTCGTTTCAGAACTTTCAGAATATGAAAAGGAAGTGGAAGGAAAGCAGTCGCGTCTCATGTTATGATAACCGCAGTGATGGAGACAATACCAACACAACATGCTACGGAAATGCAAAGGACATGCGTCTCACTTTCATTCAAACTGTAGCTTGTCTTGTGAGAGGTCCATAGCCTCTTCCATAGCGCGTTCCCCACATAGTGCGATCTAGCGCTTCCTCTTTCAATTTACAGTATTCTCTCTTTTACTGAAGGTCATCCAGTAGCTTCTTATGTCTTCTTCCCCGTCTTCTCGTCACTTTTATCCTTCCCTCTATATTTCCTTCAATAACATGTTTTCGAGGGTAGTTTCGACGCAAGTTGTAACGAATCCAGTCGACGTTCCTTCTTTTTATTATTGGGAGGACATTTCCTCTCCATCTTGACTCTTTGCAACCCTTGTTATGAAAACCAAAATGATGGAGTCCATTACCAACACCACACGCTAAGGAAATGTCTTTCCGCAATCCCGACTTCACTATTGATTCAACGAGAATGCTGTAACAGCATAATGCACAGTGCGCGGTGAAGCCTCTCTGTGATAAAAATATAGGGCAGTAAAACAGCTAGCTTCTAAGTCGGGCAAAGATATTCTTATGAGAAAAGTTTCCACAAACACGCTTCAAATTCTATCACATTCCTTCTCTCTTCCACTGTAGAAGTGAAGGACGAAAAACGATACACATGTCTCAACCCACATTAACAGCATAAACGGGAAATCTGCTTAGTATCACACTTGTTTTGGCTAATACATCGGTAGTGTCCTTACTCGAACTAAGGCTACTTAAATTACCTCTTTTCCGTAAATTACTAAATTTGTTATTTTATTAGCGGTCAACTTATAAACCGCAAACATTAGGCTTTCAATGCCGCCCTCGGTGCACAGTACCGTCATGAGTGCGTATAGGCTTATTATAAATTACCCTCCCCCCCCCATCTTAAGCAGTTGTAATTTAAACCCCAGCGTCATTGAAGGGCTAAGAAACTTAATGCCCAATAAATTCATGTACTCTGAGATGCTACACCGTGTCCGAGTACTTTCAGACTGTTTGACCCTTAAGATGAAGGCAAACCCTTCCTCTGAATAGTCGGTGCTTGTATACCACCTTAAGGTGATTCATCCCCGTTGTGTCCACAATATAACCAGAAGTGTAACAGTCAGTCTAAACACAACTTTTATTTTCCTCAGCGACTTTTCATAAAATGTACTTATTAAACGTATATTATACAGGGTGTCCCAGGAGGAAAGGACCTAACTTCGGGAGAGTGTTCCTTAGGTCAAACTATACCGATATAACCCAAAACACCTATATCCAAAGTTCAATGGTTACGGAGATATTGGCC
>Ga0136643_10014081_pt1 | contig 11987 bp, 4 predicted proteins | sample TergutLab28metaG_FD_96883 | JGI IMG/M metagenome (GOLD analysis project Ga0136643, IMG submission 96883) | Labiotermes labralis P1 segment gut microbial communities from Petit-Saut dam, French Guiana - Lab288 P1 (version 3) (version 3) | ecosystem: Host-associated > Arthropoda: Insects >...
AATATGCTGCCATAACACAGACTACGTCCATATCAACGGACACGATAGAACCATTACTGTAATTTTAGCCAAGCACTGTATAGAGCTCCCTGATGATGGATCCCTTGTGATCCGAAACATGTTAGAGCAATTTTAAATATTTTATAATAATTCTAATTGTATCTACGAATTATATATTTGTGCATCCGTTGGATAATAAAATATTTCAATCGTCATTGATGCACGATTCAAACATGAAGATTCCAGAACGCTTTAATCTTCATGCAGTCGAAATGCGTCATAACGTCGTGCAATAAAATAAGAGTTGAACCCAGTTATAACGACATCGTTTTATACGACACCTCATCAATAGCGCCATGTATTCTGTTATACCAGTAAATTCCTCGCTGTTAACCGTAACAGTATATTCCTCGGTTAAAGCAACAGTCGTTAATAACTTCAAAAACTATGCAGTTCATTTCTTGATGCCATAATAGAGTTCGACAATCTGTGTGTAGCTATAAATGAGTGTTTTTCTAAACTACAAGTGCACGGCGCAACGGCCTCTGATGGACTAGCGCCTACTTCCTATCGAGACTTCGCGATCACACACACCTAGATAGACCGCAGTCTGTAAGACTCCTTTGGACGAGTGATCAGCCCGACACAGATTCCTCTACCTGACAACACACAATACTCACAAGTTAAAGATATCCATGGCACTGGAGGGATTCTAACTTGCCTTCCCAACAAGCGAGCGGCCTCTGACGCACTCCGTAGATCGCACAGCTACTGGGATCGGAAATGCTACTGGTTAACAGTGAGGAGCTATTGGTGCCGCAGAATATGCGACGCAGTAGGCAAGTTGGCATAAACCGATGTCGTTACAACCGGGTTCGACTTTATATTGTTTACTTTCCTGTTAAAACATTTGTGTCTTGTATTTGGTTGCTAACTTTTCAGTATTTTTTTTTAATACAACGAATGGAATAGAGTAAAGTTTTAGACAGTACATAAACTCACAGTCTTATGCAGCAGTTATATCAGAAGTTACCTGCAAAAGTCGAACATATCCCAAGTCGAAATGCAGTATACATACGGTCAACTATTTCTACATATACATGAGAGTTTATTTTAAATCCAGAGTACAGCGCACTTGAACCATATCGGCCAAAGCATGAACACCTCGCCACCCTTGTTATCGCCCATCAGTATTCTTCCGTCACCTTCGCCTGGTAGCGCTCTTATTCCCGAAAGGAATAATGTGGGACTCATTTAAATGAAGCTGTTACTTTAATATTGCCTAAATCTGAAGTTGTGTAAATTTAAATGTTTATAACCCGAAAAGTGTCTATTGAAAATCGTCGCATGTCTATCGCTGCATAACAAATCACATATTTCTTGTACATTCTGTATTTTACATGCTGGTGAACTCGAATTTATGTTCCTGATGTTAAAAAAAATTAACGTAGGTTATCTTCGTGCACAATAAGTTGTTTATGTAATTACGTAATGCATGAAGCAAATTGTGGGCCGGGTAGCTCAGTAGGTATAGTGATTGACTACGGGCTGGAAGGCCCGGGATCGAATCCCGGTGGGGACGAGATTTTCCGCCCATCCAGACCGGGCCTGGGGCTCACCCAGCCTCCTGTAAAATGGGTACCGGGACTTTCCTGGGGGTAAAGTTCGGCCGGAGCGTGCTGCTGACCACTCACCCCCTTCTAGTGCCGCGTTCGTGGAAGAGTAGAGCTATACCTCTACCCACCCTCTGGGCCACACCGGGCCTGTAACGGTATCACTTTACCTTTATAAAGCAAGTTTAAGAATTTTTTAATAATATCTTTACTGCGCAATGCTGGTACCGACACTAAACTGCTTTTCCACATAGTCGCCATGCAAATCAAGGAACATGTCAGATCGAGGAATCAGTTTCTATACGCCTTCGTCGAAAAATGGCACCGCCAAGCCTTCAGCCAGTCCTGCACAAAGTCTTTTGCCCCGTGGTCACTCCTGAGACTGTGGACGGCGAAAAATATTTTCGTGTGATTTAGACACTCTGAAACGCCTGTTGTCATGAATTTTAACGTTCAAGTTTCCTTTCAAATATTCCGTTACCAAAGACGGATGCCCACTTCGTTCTTCGTCAAGGAAACTAGCCCTGCCTCCTTTGAACAACCTACACCATTTCCTCGCGTTAAATTCTTACATTGCGCCATCATCATATACTGCAATAATCCTCTTGTGAATTTCCCTTGGACGAAAAGATTTAACCTTTAAAAGTTTTACGATCCGCCGTACTTCACCGATGGCGGGATTTCTGATTTCCTTTTCATTTTCGATTACTACGGCTAATGGCTAAAAAATAATAAGAAAAACTAGTTTACCCCCAAGTTCCTTTAGGTACTTCTTTGTAAATCGTGTGGTTACCAGCAAACGCAGAGTAATGGTTACCAACATGCTAACTAGACACTGACGACACTTTTGGTTCAAGGCCAATTCTACATTTTGAACTGATAACCCCAGACGTTTTGTATCAACTTTGGTCAGGCATTCAGTGATATTAGTGAGAACTTGCTAGCTGCAGCAACCCAGACATGTTTTCCTAAATTTCCCTTGTTGGCAAAATTTAATTCTAGGCTCTGTACATTCTTTGAAACAGTGTCATAGTAAGGACAGAAGAATGAAAAAACTGTGCTTCAGTCACTCATACTAATGCAAGGTATCTACCAGCAGTGTTCTCTTCTGATGTGTTACTTTCTAGTTTCATGAAAGGAACAAAAAGTTAAGAGACTGGAGATAAAGAAAGAAAGAAAGAAGGGAGGAAAAAAAGAAGGAAGGCATTAGAACTGGAAACGTCATTAAAAGAGGAAGGGACGGAGAAATCAATAGAACGTTGCATAAAATCGCTCCTATTACTAATGATATTCTATAGTAATGTTGTTTTGTAATCTAATGTTTTTAGAGTTACGACGGAAGAAAGGGGTGATAAAGAAAGAAAGAAAGAAGTGGAAGGAGAAAGTGGATAAAAAGAGGAAGAAAAAGAGAGAATGAGAATAAATGTGAAAAAAAAATAGCGACGAGGGTTTATCAATAAGGAAAAGGGATGACGTCACTACTTTGCCCCGACAGGACTAGTTTCAGAACTGTTGAGGGTCTTGTACAGCAGACAGTTCAGGAATACCAATGGATAGGGAATGAAATATACAAAAAAACATTTTTTGTAACCAAAGTCTTCAGGGCAATGACCTGATGTCTATGGGTGAGTGATTTCCGCCGGTTCGAAGAAACATAGTGCCTTAATTTCAAAGGAGAAGAATTTAAGAAATTATGTCTAAAAATCTAGAACTCTGAACCCAAAGGCACAGCCCTATATTCCAGAAGCGCTGAATTTTCAGAAACAATGTTTTGGGAACTTCAAATCTCGCACATTTGTTATTTATTTTTCATGACACAATTTTGCGAAAATTGTTAAAAGTATTTTGTGAGATAAAACAAGCAAACTTTCGTAAGGAAGGAGATAGATGTGAAATTCGATTTTTGAGGTTAATTTTTGAAGTGGCTTTTGGACTTTGAATAACAGTATATTGTGTGATCTACAATTAACTCTGAAAATCATAATATAATATTAAATAGTGTACGTCAGCACAATCAATTTATTACTCAAGGCTACATGTTTCGACTATATATTAGTCATCCTCAGCCTTATAATTACTTTGAGTAATAAAGTGATTGTGCTGACCTACACTATTTAATATTATATTACGTTACAAACACATCGTGATGCTTCTATTCAAATCTGAAAATCAGTTTGGTGTCTCTACCTACCACTTGCTATAATACAAATTCTATGCAGGGTGTATGTATGTATGTGTTTCGTGTCATTCTCACAGAAAATTACAGGTTATTTCCCTAAAGAACACTCAATTATCCATCTTATACAGGGGACTCTTGAACACTAATTGCAAGGTAATAACTAAATTTTTAAATTTTTGTGCAATAAAATTAATGTTTAAAAAGTCAAGGTGTTTAGTTTTCTGGTACATCCGTTAGAGCTTTACATAAAACTGTCTGACGAAACACATTTTGAAGGAGTCTTGTGGGATATCTCATTAGTTTGTAGAGAGCAGGTTGTTAGTAAACCACTCTTGGATCCTGGGAGAATCCCTGAGGGCTTATGCCTCATCGTGGTGATGTCTGGCATCCTTTGTTGCTACAGACACGGTTCTCAACTTAGCTTCACGGCTTATTGCTACATATCGGGCTGACAGGCTAGACGGTTTTACAGAGAATGATAGAGGCTGTCGGCGTACAGCTGTTCAGTTCACACGGCACGGATATTTTTTAGAAACTGATTTGGGAAATTTCAGTAAAACTGAATACATTCCGGTTTCCGTTAAAATCCTAAAAAAAAATAACACAAACTTGGTGTGAAGACTTAAATACGTATATGAATACAATTATTACTGGCGTAATAGTTTCTATGTTAGTAAACACAGAAACAATTATGTCATTACGTTGGTTTCCAACAGTACAATTAAGATTGGGGTTTCTACGGTGATCACTTTTAAATACAATAATGAAGACTGTGGTTCCTACGGCCATCGATTTTACAAGGTAACCAACGTAATTATTAAACCAGTGATTTTTATGGTGATCTCTTTTATAAACTAACAATGTTGTCATTAATTTTGTCCCTTCTATGGCCATTTATTTAACACGGTTACCAATGTTATCATTAATCTTGTAGCTGCTATGGCCATTTATTCAATATGGTTAACACTGTTATCATTAATCCTGTGTTGTTTATGGTCATATATTTTATATGTTTGCCAATGTTGTTATTCATACTTTGGTTCCTCTGGTCATTTATTTTGGGTGTTTACCAATGTTATAATTTATCCAGTGGTTTCTAAAGTGATCTCATTTACATATTATCCATGTTATAATTAATCATCTGGTTTCTATAGTCCTCCATTTTACATGTCTTCACTAATCCTGCGATATCTATGACCATCTATTGTGCATGGTTAACATTTTTCCTTTGGTGGCTGTATTTATGTGAACCTACCGCAATTTGTATTTTCCCCGACGTTCACTTGTTAAGCCACAATGCAGTGTAGGTGCGGTTCCCAACGTTCTACACCGCAGCACGGTTACAGGTACGTTTTACGGTACGTACTGTATATTGTAGAACTACAGACACAGGAACGAAATCTATATTAGAGTGAATGGCTCGCTGGATCTTTGGACGCCACAGCAATGACGAAATCCCATCTGATGCCTTCACTGTGGTGTAATTACTGTCTGTCAGTCATAACATGGAAGGCTGCGATACTTAATTAACAGCACTAGAAACAGATTGTATCTGTTGCTGTATGTTACACCGGGTTTAACATTCAGAAGTGCTGTGTGTCACTTACATAGTTTTCTTCTGTGATTTGAATACTCCTCAAAACAAATTGCGATTTTTGTTTTGCTCACAATTAAGTGTTTTTGTGACTGAGGTGAAATTTGTTAATTTTGCGGTTCGAACTGTATCTTGAAGTACAGGGTTAGTCAAAAGAAGTTAAAACCTTTTCGTAAATCCATTACTGACTAACTAAGTACCATATGAACATCTATTATGCATCGAATTGTACATCTACCTTTATTTCTTCTATATTTTGGTTCATTTCCGTCACCAGTGCTCATCATGGCGAGTTGTGTGCATTTCATTTTGAATCATCCAGTGTAATTTAGATTTATTTATATCGTTACTGTAACATTAGCTCAGGCTCTTAACTTGCTGCGTTCCCTAGCAAAGAGTGGTGTTTATTTTTATATGTCCGCAGTCTTATACGTGAGGACACGAGAAGAAATTTCAAGCTCTCACAAAAAGATGTCCACATGTGACATTGTTAAAATTTTAGGGTCATCTGTAACATTTACTATATTTTTAACATTAAAATTACGTATGACTTCCTGTGACCCTCCTGGTGTCATATCTGTCGTGGCTACAATTTGTGGGCAAGATGTGTCAAGTTTATTGAAATAATTAGACTTAGTTATAATTTGAGTTAACAAAGGACGTTACGACCTACTTCGAATTTCATGTAAGATATTTTTCTACTTAACCACTGAGCTGTACAGGAATGTACTACAGTTGGGAAGGAGTTTTTAGGTACCTTGATCTCTTCTGTTCATATTCGTAGATCTCAATCTTTGGCTGAAATACATTTTCAGTTTAATGAAATACATCGCGTTGTGTTTGTGGGACGTTCCAAAACAAATGGCTTACATACCGTCTAACATAAATGTGGGATTCCACAGAGTGAAACAGTGTATATATATATATATATATATATATATATATATTGCAGGTTATCTTGTTTTTAAATGTTATGTTGATGGCCCGGTAATGGTCATAAATGGCCGAAACATGTAGCTGTTTCTAATTAAAGGGCAGTTACGTTCGACAGCACAGTAAACGATTTGTTTCTGAAATATGTTTATTATGTTTTGAATATTGTTTTTATATTCAGGTGAATAAATCGGGAAAGATTAGCTGGGGGGGGGGGGGTAGGGGCTGGTGGAGAAGAGGAGAAATGAATAGAGAATTATGGTGAAAAAGGAAGAAAGAAAAAGAACAATTGGGAAAACAAAGGGGTAGATGATATGATAATATTGAAGAGGATCTTTAAGTTAAAAATTGGAGGAAATGGAGAGGATTTATTTGGCTCAGCATGAAGGAATATAGCAGGCTATGTTGTGCATGGCAATGATATTTCAGTTGCCATAAATGCAGAGACTTTCTTGTCCAGCTGAGAACTTAATAGCCTGTGAAGGAAGATTCTGCTGCATGGATTAAATTGACCATATTGTCTTGCATTCGATATTAAGACTTGGATGTTGCTCCAGTCTACTTAAATTCCCACAATCTATTTGCGTCAAATAGGTTGACTGGAGAAGTGCTGCACTTGTGCTTTTACCAAACGAGTTGGTACAAAAGAAGTATTAAGTCAATCAGTTCTTAAGTGTCTCCTTCTTTATTCAGCGCCCTCTATTGGCAGATCCACCATCATGTGGCGTTCTGTTCATTAAACGAATGCTTGCTGCTGATGTTTCCTTACACCCACAGAGGCTTGCAGGGTCGCAGGTAACCAAGACTTGTGCGTGCAATTCCTTGTGCAGGGGGCGGAAGGAAAAGGAGAGGTTCACTTCCTACGTGTCGAAATATTATGTACGAGTATTTGTTCTTGACATACATAAGCTTGTATTATATTGGATCGAATGGTAGAATTTATGAATAATTATATATAGGAGGTGAAGTTGTCCTTGGTCAAATCGAGAACGCATATGTGGGTGTGGAGGCATAGATCCATTCATTCTTAATTTTGGTACTTGATGAAACCCTATACTCAGCTTCACACCACGGTCACTTAGCTACAGGGAAACTGCTCCCCCCCCGGCCTGGAGTCATTAAATAGGAGGCTGGGTGGTCTGCAGAATCCTTCTGGAGCTTTGGTGGACGAGGAACCCCATTTGTTCCTACCGGGAATCGAAGCACGATTTCTCGAATGTACAGCAAGCAGTGTAGTAAGATCAGCTGGACAGTGTGAGGAAAGATGTGGTGGCTCCCTGGCTTGAGTGCCATCCCGGCAGCTGGCTGGAGGAATTCAGTAGAATGACGGAAGTATTTTGGACGAAGTGTACGGCGAATATTTGAACCCAAGACCTTACGGATACTCATTTAGAACAAATATTTTTAGTCATCATTACTTTGTGTTATATTTATTGTATTTATATTATATTTATTGTTAATATTATATTTATTATGGGCCCGGTAGCTCAGTCGGTATAGCGACTTACTACGGGCTGGAGGTCCGGGATCGAATCTCGGTGGGGACGAGATTTTCCGCCTGTCCAGACCGGCCCTGGGGCCCACACAGCCTACTGTAAAATGGGTACCGGGTCTTTCCTGGGGATAAAGTGCGGCCGGGGCGTGCTGCTGACCACTCACCCTCTTCTAGTGCCGCTGTCATGGAAGAGTAGAGCTATATCTCTACCCACCCTCTGGGCCACACCGGGCCTGTAACGGGAACACTTTTTACTGTAGTTATCATATTATTTATGCATTCCGAGTAACACAAGTAACACAACTAAAAACACTGGTAGCCTATACATTATTGTGTTTCACTGCACCATGTTTCGGCAATCACCATGTAGTTACTCAGTTTACTTATAAAAGAAAGTGTTTCAGGTACAGGACTCTTGTTTACAAGCTGTGGATAATTCTGCACAGCGCGCTGAGAAGAGAAACCTCTTGTGATTAGAATGTTTCTAACATTCTTGGACAAATCCACGAACAAACCTGCCATCAGAAAACAAGAAAAAGAGTTTATAAAATTGTATATCTACAGTCACTTAAATTTCGAGGTACAGCCTGCACTTTCGCCCTACCGTGTATAATCTCAATAAGATAGTAAGCTGGCAGTTGCAGGTTTTGTTTTGAGACAACCAATTTGACAGAGATTCAAAATACAAATTTGACGTTTATATAGGGCCGTGCATCGTAACATTATTTCTATAGTAAAACCAACATGATGCACCAATGTATCAAATTTATTTTATTTTGGAATGACACTCTACATGTTTCGGACAGTCTTTCCGTCCATCATCAGCAGTTCAAGACTGTACATACAGCAACAAGCATTTGTCAAACCTATACTGCTGTCTGCGTGCTAGCTGTTTGACAAATGCCTGTTGCTGTTTGTACAGTCCTGAACTTCTGATGATGGACGGAAAGACCGTCCGAAACATGTAGAGTGTCATTCCAAAATAAAATAAATTTGATACAGTGGTGCATCTAGTTGGGTTTACTATAGAAATTCAACACACACTCAAAATACTAAGACAAGCGGTTATGCCTTACAAGTTCAGACTTTTGGAAAGTTACTGAGAATTGATATTATGTCTGTAGTATTGTGCACAGTTAATAATAACTGCTTAGTGAGGGGGCACAATTAATTTTAAGAACAAAACTTCTTTTACTCGTCGAACTGAACAGCTTGTTTTTCTTAATTTAAACATAGCTACATGTTTCGGTCGATGACGGCCATCGCCGAGTTAGAGGCCAGTTGAAATGTGACGGCACACAAGCAGAAACCAGATTTCGTCTTTCGGCGAAACGGACAAGTCCATTTAAATAAAACTTTGAGAAATGTTAAATAAATAAAAGGGGATAGCTACCATAAATATTTCCAGCTCCAGTCAATGTTACCGTCATTCGCTACAAGAAACTGAAATGGAAGATTCTGAAATGCAATTATAAAATCTATTTCAGCAAAACAATGTCTTAATAGAGGACTGATTCCACACGAAACGAGTTGACTTCCCTAAAGATCGCGAGGAATAGTTTGGTTCATGACATAATGCCCAGCAACATCCACTGATATATGTGTACCTGAGACTAATCTAAATTATAAATAGTGATGGTAATAACGAGTAATTAACATATCCCATTATAGTCTACACCCTGGAAACACGTTTTGTTTCGAGGTTATATCTGTAATTTTTTTTCTTTTGACACAACGGCCCCCAGTGGGCCAGGGCCTCCTTATTCACGAGGTTTCTAGATCACACACAACGACGCACCACAGTCGGTAGGACTCCTCTGGACGAATGATCAGTTCGTCGCAGAGACCTCTACCTGACAACACACAACACTCACAACAGACAAACATCCATGCCCACCGGCGGAGTTGGAACCCACAATCGCAGCAGGCAAGCAGCCGCAGACCTACGTATTAGACCGCGCGGCCACTGGTACCGGCGTAAATATAAGGAATAATAATAATAATAATAATCATAATAATAACAAAAACCATTCATATTCTTCAACAGTTAGTCCATCATAAGCCCGGTACTGCTGTTTAGTGAGAATGGTTTTCGTCCGGTCCCATAACAATGTACAGCAACCTGTCGATACCAATCAAAGCATCATACAGACTGCTCGCTTTTCTTTTTCTTCTTTTCCGTAAAAATAAAAAACACAACCAAACTCATTTACTTCCGTTAGCATCTGAAGCTGCCGATTCCATTAGCTGTGCAGTCAATGTCGTGGGTCTGCCGCCGCTTGCCTGCAGGGATTGTGGGTTCCAATCCTGCTGTGGGAAGAGATATCTGTCTCTTGTGACTGTTGTGTGTTGTGCAAGTAGAGTTCTCTAAATCGGGTCGATCACTTGTCCAGAGGAAGTCCTACCGAGTGTGTATGTGTGTGTGTGTGTGTGTGTGTGTGTGTGTCTGAGTGCGATCTCGAAACCTCAGCAGTGAGGAGACCTAGGTCCACTAAGGCTGTCGAACCATAAAGGAATAAAATATTTGAATATGGCTGCCAGAAGACGATGTCTGTAAATGTGAGTGGAGCGTTGAACTTAGGCGAGAAAAATGCTCTGAGGTTGTGTTTTATTGTATTTGTTGTAAAGCTGCTGTAGCGTTTTGAATATTCATAGTGAGTGTATACAGAGAAAATCGTTACTCCGTAGTTCTGCAGGAGTTCTGATGACGAAGCCTGGATCAATGGGAGGAATATCTATGGGAAATGTGCCTGAAGATGGGAGTTGCCAAATAATTCCGCCAAATTTGAGGGGACATTTCTTGTAGTTCGTAGTCAGGGACAGCCATGAATTTGCCACTTTGTGTCAAACTCATACACTTTTAAAAAACTGCGCAAATGTTGGGGATCCCGCTCTCTTTGGTTTGTAAAGGAGTGAGAATTTTGGGTCATCCGTATATTTTGGTGGGTTTAGTTTTTGTCCCTCAACGTGCCTTTTTTTACACATGCTGAACTCGTATTTGCCTCCTTGCATTTACTTTAATTTTGAGATTTTTCTAATAAGGTATACCCTTACGAATTTTTAAACGTATTGGACAAGTTTGAGGTTTCCGGCAGACACAAGTTTTTTTTTTTCGTTCTGAAGTTGTCCAGAAAGCCTCTGATTTTCACTAAGTATCCCCTTGAAAGAGAAATAGGTCCCCCCCCCCCCTTTTGTGAGGCGGCCAGAATATGAAGCTGGTGCGTTACTCCCGTTTAGTACCTAGTTTCAGAATACGTGGAACTACTCCTCCGCTCCCCCTAACGCCTTCATGGCATGGTACTTATTTAAGGACACAGAAAGTGTACATTTATCTTTCATTCATAATTGTCTTGAATAAAATTTAAATGTTTCTTACCATCACTTTTTAAAACTTTTGATCTCTCTTTTGTTATTTATACTGTCCTATATATCACCGTACATTTCCTTGTTCCCTTTTCCACTTAACTTTGGTGTTATCGGAAGCAGCCTGTTACACATTCAACAGGATGTCTCTCTCACAATTTTAAGTTACACATCGAGGTCTCCAGACTGTTAACCCCATCTGTCAGACACTGAGACAAACTACAGACGCTTCCTGACGACTTCACATAGTAGTTACATTCCGGAAGGCCCGGCGCAAGTAGAATTTTGCGCAAGTCTGAATATTTAATACTTGCAAGTGAGTCCAGTTGAAATCAATACTCCAAAGTACCGGTACACGAGCAGCTGCCCCCGATGTTATCACCCAACAGTATTATTCGGCTCTACTCTTTTCTCCTGTTTTTCAATTCACGCCACGGAAATTCGGTGCGCTGTATTTTTTACAGCTCTTACTATTAATGCTTTTAAAATTTTTGTGCCTAAATCGGCGAGTATGTGACGTCTGTGGGCGAGGTTTAACTGTCATACACTTTCTGACAGTTAGTATAGACTTGACATCGTGATGACGTGAGAGTTTAACAAGATGTAGCAGAACATTTTTAACATATTTGTTTGTTAGGATTGCTGGCGTCAGTTACGGACGGTCCATGGCATGCTTTGTAGGTTAATCTGTCAGCGTATATTCAGAGCCGTTGGTGACAGGTAGGAGGGGAGAGATTTAAACGGCGAAACAGTTAGAAGCTGATAACGGACGCTAGCAGTCCAGTAAGGAAGTCAGTCGCGTACGAGTGT
>Ga0136643_10014082_pt1 | contig 11987 bp, 7 predicted proteins | sample TergutLab28metaG_FD_96883 | JGI IMG/M metagenome (GOLD analysis project Ga0136643, IMG submission 96883) | Labiotermes labralis P1 segment gut microbial communities from Petit-Saut dam, French Guiana - Lab288 P1 (version 3) (version 3) | ecosystem: Host-associated > Arthropoda: Insects >...
AGTGTGTGGGTGGGGGGGGGGGGGGGGGGTTTTTATGCAAGATGAGCGTACGTGATGAACAGAAGGAAATAGTTCTAACATGAAAACTTGCTCCCCTGACATCTAACACACGTCCCACATGGATTGCTATGTGAATGAAAGCAGTAAATGCTGACAAAAATCCTAATGTGGGTGTGCCAGCTAATCACGAAAAGGTTGAAGAAAGAAAGGTGCCTTGTTATTCTGAGAACTTATTGTTTTCCAGGCCAACACAAGGTGCAAGTGGGTAAAAGGGTGTATAGGTATATAGAACATACATCATTTCAAAACTGTACCAGATGTGTGCCAGTCTCTATCCATTGTTCCCCTGAAAGGAAACGTTTGTATCCAAATAGGCAAATCAGAGAATAGGCAATCTATCACATTTTTACACTTTATTCAATGTCTAAAATGTACCACATGTTCTAGCCTTTTCCATGAAGCCATCATCAAACTTTAGTATCAAAAGTATAAGAGAGGAAAGCTCTGTATGTACATAACATTACTAGTTGAAAAGTACTGAGTCCTAAGTGTTACAATTTTCTTGTACAAAAGTTAAAATATTCAGAAATACAATAAAATAGTACATTAAAAATTATTCAGTGCTGACGTAGCACTTTTTTCAGAACAAAAGCTTTTGATACTCATACTTGATGCTGACTTTATGGAAAGAGCCACAATATGTAGCACACTTTGGACAAAAAAGGCACATCTAAAACAGTTGTGACTGACAGCCTATTTACCATTGTAATGACAAGTCCCATCTTACGACTGTTTAAAAATCTTGTTTTTCAGTGATCTACATAAACTTACAGTCACAGATGTGCTGCTGGAATTTTAATAATCATTATCTGCATTCAGATGAGTTGACTTGACAATGTGTGACAAGATTGGCTGAGCCAATGTTGCAACTGTGTGTCATACACTTACTTTTAGCTTGTGACAGGTCTAGGCCTGCTCCTAGGGCACTGTTTTAACTGTTCTTAATTATTAGGCACTGTGTCAACCAAAAATGTGCATACCAGCTTCAGCAAACCTTTGTCTCCAGTTCCACCAATTGCAATACAAGACTTTGACAGCCCATGGTCCAGCATCACAACAACAGGTATCTCTGAAGTAGTAAACTATTCAACTGCAACGCAGTTTCATCACCCAAAGCTAAATACAAAGGCCTTAACAATCTGCCACAGAAGATTCAGAATATTGCTGACCAGCAGTTCTACTGAACAACTCTGCTACAACTCACACTACACACTACATTCCATGACTACCAATTCTGGGATGTGCTTGCAGCACATGTGCACCAGTATGAGTTAACAAATATCACAGCTGTACACTACCCTCATACTCCTACCCTGTGACACATTCAGTCTTTCAGAGTGGCAATCAAAGGCACATGTGGATAATCACGACAATCATTAAAAGAACTCTGCAGGATCCGTGGTTCTTACAGTGGCACATTTTGGATATGATGCCTTAGTGTATCTATCAGGCGTCATATTCTAGAAGGCTGAAATCATCATAAACGTAATGGTGATGGCACACCAGTAGATATGACATTCATCATAGTCTTGAATTGTTGACACTGTCTTCTATGTCTGTTTCACTGGCAGCAGTATTACAGCTCAGGGCAGAGTCCATGCTTATAATTGAGTCATTACAGCGGGGGTCACTTGCGAGGGACAAGTCATTCTTTGTCCCTGAACCTGGTGGAGGTGTTAAAGTTATATTTGGAGGCTGGGGCGATGAAATATTTCCTGAGTTTGCATTCTCAATTGCTTCCCGGAGCTGCAAATAAAGAACATATGAGACAGAGAAGCAGAATTTTGAATAAAGGTAGACCAACTTGATGACACTTGCTTTATTATGTCAATTTACTGCCCAATATGTTTCAGATGTTAATACATCCATCTTCAGGAGCTTGCGACTACTTTCTGCGTTATTGTGTAGGCTGTATTGTGCTGACTTGAGGTGTGTTGGTGTTATGCAGTGGGAATGGTTGTTGGTGATGTGGTATCTGAGTGTAGGCTGAACCACTACTCTGACAGACTACTGGTCAAGGGCATACAAAGCCTACACTTGGATACCACATCACCAACAACCACTTACACAATAACGCAGAAAAGAGTCGCAAGCTCCTGAAGATGGATGTATTAATATCTGAAACATGCTGATCAATAAATTGACATAATAAAGCAAGTGTCATCAAGTTGGTCTACCTTTATTCAAATATCAAGATGATGCACGGTCCAATACGCATAAGATTCAGAGAAGCAGAATGTTTCTTAATTTTGTACCTAGTGAATGAACGAAGGGCCTTACCTCTTTGAGTGCCACAACACCAATGAGCCTGCCGATGGTTGTGACATATGCATGGTTTACCCCAACCATGGAGAACAGTGAATGCACTTTCAGCAGGGAAGTCCTCTCCACAAGCTGGAAGGGCGCTGGATCAATGTGGCATTTGTCAAAGTTCACTCCCTGTGTCATTTCCTCCTCTTCCCATTGCTTCTGGTCCTCTGGTGACATGTCAATGACTCGTTCACGTGGCTACACATAGGTAAAGAAATCAAGGGTCTGTGAGAACACAGCAGTAAGGAGAACATTTAAATCTCAGATGGAAAATTGGGAGAATTGTATATTGCATGCTGATGATCACACCTTGTACTTTTCACTTCCTTTTGTTAGGGTCATAAAATCCAGACAAATAACATGAATTGAGCATGGAAGAAATTAACACTAGACTTTTGCTAGAAAACCCTAGGAAAAACCAGATAAACATGGGAAAACATTATTAAACTGTATCGTCAAGAAGTAAGCAATAAAAATGTGAAATTCATGTATCCATTTTCAATGGCAGTTTACTTTTCATTGCAAACGCATATTATAAGACATACTGGGCCATAACAAGAAAATATACACAGGCTTCTTCATTTTAAGTATATGTTGTCCCCATGTACGCAATTAAGGCCTATGGGGAAGTGGAGGTAGACTCCACTCATTCATAAGCTTGGCACTAGATGGAGGTTATTGGTTAGCTTCACGCCTCAGCAGCTTTACTTCTGGGGAAAAAGCCCCCCGTACCCATCAAATATGAGGCTGGGTGAACCCCACAGCAAGTGTGAACACCCTTAAGAAGATAAAAACCTATTGTTCCTGGAGGAAATAAACCATGACTCCTCGGTTGTCCAGTCCATAGCCTATTCACGGTACTGACCATGCTATCTTGGATATTTTTCATTTAAAACAAACATTATTTATTTAATACAAAAAAAAATCTGGGTCGTATTGGTCTGTGTTTAACAATCAAAGAGTACAGCTCACTTACCCCTGCTTCACCAATGATGACACAGAGCTTATTTCTTCTCATTCATTGTTTGCACAGTGTGAGAAATCACTGCAATTATGGGGTCATCATGTATGATTTAGCACATGTTTCTTTTCCAAAACTACTTGATGCATTTTAATAAAATATGGTATTTGAAGCCTGTGTATCAAAAGTTGTCTGGCAATCTTAATTTTGACCTATATCACTCTAATGTACACTCTTATTTACATGAAGCTCAAATCAAAATTTTTTAATAACTTGCATAGGACAGCTCATTATGCACAATACTGGTGACAGTTTACACAGACCAACATGATATTTATCAACTAGGTTTCATTTTATGAATTTATGATTGTAGTACATAAACCAGGCATACCAACTGCACTTTTTTGTAGGCTCTGGGACTGGGTGGTACAGGTGGTGCATCTGATATGTCCCCCATTGCCACATTCACATTCATACTGCCTCCAACTCCTAACTCAGGGTCAGGGTTAGGGTCCACATCCTGGAGGGTTGCAGACTTGCGGAAGATGGCATCAAATGCCTGACGAATACTGTGGGTGAAGAGTCAGAACTGGACATTTGGCTTCAAAGTCAAGCACCCCAAAAGCACAGTCAATTCCAAAAAAGGTCAATTACTTATTCACTAAAACTCGTAATCTTCATTTCCATACCGTCATATTAGCTTATCCACCCATGTCAGGTTCTAATAAATAACAGTATGCCTTATGAGATTTGAGGCTGTTATCAACGATTATAAAACAGTATATTGTCTGACGCCATGCAGCCTGGCAGAAATTTTCCACTCCTTTGGAGATACCTGCTGCCTGTATCCTCATGGAAGAGAAAAAGACAGCACACTGCTATGAAATGTTAGCAAATTTCTATCAGATTACATGGTTTCACTCCCAAAAGGTCATTCTGCTTCAGCATTTCTTATGTTATCATGACCACATCACAATTTGCTTGCAGCACATTGCAATACACACATGTGCTGCTCAAAATTACATTGGCATATCTCTGGCATACATTTCACAACATAAAAAAGATCAATTATACAGAGATTACTGCCTTCTGAGATGTGATGTTGTGTGGCCAGGTAGGTATGAATGGCCATTTCAGACAAACCTGGGGCAATGGGTACCTCTATAACACTGATACAAGTGTATTACATGCATACGACAAAAAAGCAAAAAGTATAACAAGCAGGCTGGAAGGATGATGACACACACACACACACACACACACACATATTATAATGTTATTAAACACCCTTTCTGTCTCACAGACATCATTTTGTGTGATTTCATTCCTACAGTTTAATTATACTGATGTTTTCTAAACAAAGTTCCTCCTGTCCTGTCTATCAGTCTCCTACATTTTCTCATGATAATGATCCAGGTCAGTGTTGTCAAAACTGACACATTATACAAATCAGTGCTGACAAAATTAGAGAATAACAGAAGCCACTGTTGACAGAACTGCTAAATGATGCAAGTCTGTGTTAAGAAAACTCACCGGCTCTCTGCCCCTGTGACAGTTGTGTATGGGTTTGAGGTGGGGCCCATCAGAGGGCTGAAACTGCGCAATGTAAAGGAGTTTGTTTTCTTGAGAATAGATTTCTTCGGCTGAATGCCAAACAGTGGATTGCCCTGAAACATACAACAGAAGCTAATGACTTCATAGGGAAGGGAGAGTGAAGCAAGCAGCCAGCACACTAAATGGTAGTTTACACATATATATACATGTTGTAGATTAAATGCCCATATATATGGTTGGAAATTAAACGTGTCAAAAGAAAAACATGGAGACCATACATTTACAGAAGACATTTCACATGTGAAGCACGTAAGTAAAAAAATGAAATATTCAAAGCACAAACTGGTAGTTTGTGACTAAGTCGGTTTGTAAGTTGAACACACTAACCCAACTGCCTGACTAAACTGGATCAGGGAAAGAACAAAGACAGGTTCTCCCCAACCACCTGCCTAGCAACTGCTTCTCCTTTATGCACCTTCTCACACTCCCACCAGATGTCAGTTGTATTGTGGTGACTGTTCTGTCTGTTTTTGCATTCTCAGTTCGTTATTGATTCTGACAGAAGGAAGGTATGGGGTGGGACAGCAGGTTGTTAGGCTTGCTCCCACACCAGTCACATTCAGTCTCTCTGACCTGAGTATATTTGGTTGCCTAAAAGAATAACTGAGACTGCTAGCTAAGTAACTGATTCAGTGACAAACTGACCTAACTAACTGCTTATCAAAAGTCAAACAAAATGTTGTAAAGTTACCATCAAAACACAACAACAGTGTATAAATATTAGTAATTAATTGTGGCAACATGCTTCAGTCTTATTAGACCATCTTCAGTCCAGCAATCAGAGATATGAGGTACAATCAGTGTATATCATGTACTGTGGGATCTCATATTACCTAAAAGATGTGCATAAAAAGTAGTTGAAAATTATAAAAATTTTATATACATGATAAGTGGCTAAAAATTATGTAATGATGTAGAATTTAAACTGGTTAGGATGGAAATACATTATATATAAATTATTAGCATATGAATATCTTAATAATTTGAACCAGATGGGAAGGTAATGCTATTCACATTTGAAGGTGGTCGAATCACAGAGTCACATTAGCACTCAAGTTCAGGGTTGTAGTTTGTCATGCATGTAACTTTTATTTAAGTATTCACGTCTGTGTATGTGTATATGTGGGCCGGGTAGCGCAGTTGGCATAGTGACTGACTATGGGCTGGACAGTCCGGGATTAAATCCCGGTGGGGACTAGATTTTCTGCCTGTTCAGACTGGCCCTGAGCCCACCCAGCCTCCTGTACTATGGGTACGGGGTCTTTCCCGGGGGTAAAGTGTGGCCGGAGCGTGCTGCTGACCACTCACCCCCTTCTAGTGCCGCGGTCATGGAAGAGTAGAGCTAAACCTCTACCCACCCTCTGGGCCACACCAGGCCTGTAACGGGATCACTTTACCTTTTTTATTTGTGTACGTTGATGTACTGAAATATGGTTGTGGATCTATTAGCCACACATGTGGCATTAGTATCTGGTTGTATACATGTGCATGTAAATTGCAACTGAGAGTGTTACAGACTTCTATTCATATGTATGTTGATATATCAGATGATGTTTGAAGGTACTTGTATTCTTTGATGGAGTTCAACAAATGGATGTCTGGTGTAGTTATTGAAGTTTTTCCACATGAAGGCGGTTTTGAAATGACAAGTATTTGTGTAGTTAGATGCTAAATTATAGTAGAGATAGCATGCGTGTGAGCGTATATGAATACATACAATTTGTCATAGAGCTGAGATACAAGACATATATGTGCATGTTGGCTGTGCTGTAGTTTGTGACTGAGTGAGGTTATGAAAGGTAATAGGAGTTATAGTGGTGACTGCTCTCTATTAGTGTTGTTGTGCTTTGATGGTAACTTTAAAACAGTTTGTTTTACTTTTGAATTCAAACAAAACACGATATCCTCGATTAAAATAACTACTTATAACATTTATTGACGAAATAATCTAAATAACAATCTAAACAACAAATTAACTCCTTATCTGGCTTAGTAACTGAATAACATGTTAATTTCCAATGCTGCAAACAAACGAGCTACACCAGCCAAAAAAAAATCAGTTTCTTGAAAACTCTTCCCTGTTTCCTGCTCTATCTGCACCATGATCCTGTCCACTCACCCCATTAACATCCCCGCCTGCAAGGTTACTGGATGAGATCAACTCGCCAGTGGAATGCTGTCGCAGCTTAAAGATGTCTGGCGCCGGAATCACTTCAAACCGGGATGGTCGCCGCTGCTTCTGCGTTTCCTCCCAAATTTTACGCTCCATTTCTTCCTTTGCTCTGTTCCACAACACATGGTATTTATTGTGGACATCACAATATATTTTCATGTATTTCTAGGCTGTTAATCTTAATAACATTGAACTGCCCATACATTTGTTGAATAAAACATGTCTATGTGATTCTGATAAAAGGTTGTATAGCCTAAAATTTAGAAATCTACTTTAAATGGAGTTATTGCTGCTCCAGGTTCATAAGTGTGCATAGCTGTATGTTGGTATTGCTTATGACAGAATGTTAAAAGGTACCAATCAGAAATGTGTAATGTGGCATGATTTTCATCTTGAGGTTCATAAAAATCTGTCAATTAATGTCTTCAGTACATGTCAGTAGCTGAACTGGGGGTGTCACAGGTGGGTAGACAAACATACATCATTACTGGGGTGCCAAAGCAGAAACGTAGTATTTTTGTAAATGTTAAAGTAAATATTGAGATGTCCTTCCTATCCATGAAAAGCATGAGTATTTTCTGCCTAAAGATGCATGTCCTATTGACATGAATACATCTGATAACTTTATTGCACACAACTGACCCTCAACAGATGGCCACTATTTGTCCAATTGTGTAAATATTCATACATTCCAATCCTCCACTTTAGGGTTAAAAGAATGTATTCTTACACAGACATTAATTTGGGTCATATAAAATAAAATAGCTAACTGACAAACAAACACAGTAATAAACATCGGGGTGTAGACACTTTCCTGAAAGCTTCACAGTGAACAGTCAGCCAAAGAAGTTCATTTTTATGCAACATTCATCACAGTGTCCATAAAAACTCAGTGTGGAACAGTGGAAACTTATTCTGAGACAGGTGAATCCAGTGGAACTCCTGCTTCTTCAAGATACATTTTAACATTCCAGTCCAAGGAGTGTCTAAATCTCCCATCCAGCCCCCTTGCATGAGGCATCTCAACCAAAATTGTATATGTGTTTCTAATCTTCCCCATGTTTTATGTACACTGCCTATCATATCATCCTCATTACGTTATTTTCTCAAACTTTCTCTTAGCTTCTCTGACCTTTCTTGTGCCTCCTTCTGCCACTTGGCGGCCACCTGCAGACGTCGCTCACGTCCAATGTGCCGTTCTATAAGTTTAATGAGTTCTATTCGTTGAATGGAGCCTAGCAATATCATGGATTCTGTGGATAAGACAAAAATAAGATAAGGGGCTGTAAATCAGTCAGGTCACTAAGAAGAGACACAGTGGCAGAAAATTGTTTCTTAACTTGGAAATCTTACTCCTCCCTTCTCAATATATTCTTTCCCTTCTATTGTTCATGATAAGAAACAAGAACCAGTTTCAGGTAAACTCTGAGATACATCAAATTGACACTAGACAGCATGCAGACTTACACCAACGCTCTGTAAATGTGACAAAATACCAGAAGGGAGTACACTGTATACGTGTTAAGGTGTTTAACATGCTTCCCTTTCACATAAAAGCAGAGGTTGATAATCCAAAAAAATGTAAAGCAGTGTTACAAAAAATACTTACGTAAAAATTCTTTTTATTCCCTGGATGAATATTTTGAACTCCACAGCTAAAATCTGACATATGATCTAAATTGACACATAAGGCTTTGGGACACATGTTCCTTCTTTTTAATTACAAGTCTGTATTATAAATATGTTTGTATATATCCAGCCACTATCTGTAACGAAGGATAATTTCCTACTAAAAGTGTACCTCTAATTGCTTCTAACTTACCCCACTATCTTTATTTTTATTTGTATCTTATTTTTATTTTTATTTTACCTTAATTTTTTTATCCTTATTATATTTTATTATACTAAACAATTCGTACTGTCCTATTTTATTATATTTATTGTACTAAATAACCATGTGATAGTTGTACACACTTGTGTTGATGTCACCCCTTAATCCCAACAAATATGATGATTTCCACATCCATATGGATTATGTAATCCTGTACAGATCTACAGAAGGAAAATAAATGATATGATATGAAATGCTTCAAATTGAGAAGTGAGGAAAATGAGAAACAGAATGACAAAAGGAGAGGCGAGGAAGTATGATGATGTAAAGGAGAAAGAGAAAGCAATTATGAAGAGTGGTAGAGTGTCCTGTGAAGTATAGTGGATGTTTCCCACAACACATCTTCCAACAGTATTCTGATTGTAAAGAAAGAGTAAAAATTGTGCACATACCTGGATTGTCCACCAGGGGTAAGCTTCTCAGACTGCGGTTCTCCTTCAGAATCTCCTTCAGCTTGCCATAGCTCATCCCATGCCAGATGTATTTGACATCACGAACCATGAAGTCCTCCACATACATGCTGTACATATCTGACAAGGAGATCAGCATTAGCATGCACTCCACAGTCTACAAAAACACTCTCTTGAAACTCAATAATATAAATTAAATCTTTGTTTCTATTAATTTTAAATTTGTCCCTGTAAGTTCACACTTCTCCTAAATTCCGTTATGAAAATAGGGTTGCACACAAGCATATAAGTTCTGCTGACTCTATGCCCAAAATTCATCATTGCTCTGCAATAAAATGACTGTAGCTGGACTAACTGTTCTCATTGGAAATGGAAATCATATTGCACACTTACTAGACATGAGGATCAGAAGTCCACACTTACTGAAGCTGGAAATAGTTGTCTCACTTACTGGAGCTGGAGATCAGATTTTCTCACTAAATTGAGATGGAGATCGAAGGTCTTCACTTACTGGAGCTGGACTTTCAGTGTGCTTGTTTAATGCAGCTGGAGTTCCAAAATTCTAACTTACCAGACCTGGAGATGGAGATTGTCACTTACTGGAGCTGGATATGAGAAGCTATCACCTACTAGAGCTAGATATAAAAGTACACATTTGATTTGGATGAACATTCAAGGTTCTCACTTACTGGAGCTGGATGGCAGGAAATCTGGCAAGTATGGCAAACCCCTAATAAGGATGATGCTGTCATACAATGATGGCTGCAACAGGGTAGCAATTGCATTCGAGATCAGAACCGCAATCTGCAAAATGTAGTATATTTACGTCTGTGGGTGACATATCTGTTGAACATCAACAAGTTATCATTTTTCACACAAATAACATAAAAGTTTTGGTGCCTTTATCACCATGCCTTCCATTTATAATTACATTCTGTCCGAACATTTATTTTTTCATATTGTTTGATTTGTTGAATTAGAAATATGGTTTCCAGCTTCATCAGTTATGTAGTGTTCAGTGGAAGGTTAATTGTACAAAATGAACTGAACTGGATGTAGAAGGTAGCGTATTCCGAAGCACTTTTACAGTACCCACCTGGGAAATTGGGGAAAGAACAATATGCTTCAACAGAACAGTTGGCTTCCAGTTTTTAATCAAATACAATGGGAGAATGTGAACCATTTTACTACAATCCTTCTTACAGGTTAGATTAGGCTACATTAATAAATTGCTGTGTCTTTGGAAGTGATACTGTGTAGCCTCATAGACATTTGTCAATGATTCAAAGGTATTCACTAACCTGAATATGGGGACAAAGTGGTTAAATTTATACTAGACTACATAATTTAACATCCCCTAAAATGCTGATTGTAAACACTTCAGTGGGACTCTCAAACCTCACAAAAGTTAGAGAAAATTAGGTGAGACTAGGTTATCGCAGACATTGGATGTTGTGGACATCCATAAGATGTTAAGTTCTGCATTGTGCTTTATTAACAAATGCAGACTTAAAAAACTTGCCATGATGGAAAAAATATGAGTGATCTGACCTATCTTCTCAAAGACAATGACAGAATTTAAGATGGTGTGTGTCACTACTCAAGTGAACACAGCAGTCCCTACTGCAGCATTATGAATTTTGCTGTACATGAAGCACTGGAAAATTTAAAACTTACCATAATGGGAATAATGTGAGTGACCTGGCCTGTCATCTCAAACACAATGACTGATACTGAGATGGTGTGTGTCACTGCACCGGCGAAGGCAGCAGCCCCCACTGTAGCATAGCCACCTAAGACATAACATAAAATTTGTCAATTGTATGATATTTTCTGCAAAACTCTTCGCCACAGAAACTGTTTCACTGTTGGTTCTATTTATTTAAACAGGGTGTATTTAATTATGCTGACAATAACTCAAGGCTCTAATGTGCTGAGTTATGGTTAGAAATGAAATGGAGAGACTGCAGAAGCAAGTGATAGTGGCCAATCTGCAGTACTATCTCAAAATTTGCCTTTTGGAAATGGAAAAAACCATGACATACTTCGTCAAGACAGCCAATCTTCACACCAAGGGTCAATTCTGGACTCTTGGCTCTTCATAACATACATAAACAATTCATCATCCATAAATGTATTAAAATCTATGGGAAATGTTGTTACAAAAAATTTTGCTCCCATTATTGTAACAAGAGTAGAAACTAAAATATTTTTAAGAATCTAATTCACACTGAGTTTTGATCAATGATTGCCATATTTATACATTGAATTTTATGTCAATGTGTGCAGCATATGCAAATAACGGTATATGTCAACATTTGGCTCTGCCAAATTTAGTTATACTGAACTCTTTTATAACAACTACATTTGGCTAAAACACTTTTCATACTTTATAAAATAGTTAAAAAAATCTCAACCTTAATAGACTTTGTTGTTGCTGTAACAGCTGTTTAAAATATTAAAATTTACTATTGTCATCACCCAAAAAAAAAACCTACTACACATGTATACCATTTTAACAGCCATGGCTAATCTTGCAATTGACATGGCTACCATACATACTTGCAA
>Ga0136643_10014083_pt1 | contig 11986 bp, 8 predicted proteins | sample TergutLab28metaG_FD_96883 | JGI IMG/M metagenome (GOLD analysis project Ga0136643, IMG submission 96883) | Labiotermes labralis P1 segment gut microbial communities from Petit-Saut dam, French Guiana - Lab288 P1 (version 3) (version 3) | ecosystem: Host-associated > Arthropoda: Insects >...
CTCGTGAGGTCAACTGAGGAGCTACTTGAATGAAAAAAGTAGCGGCTCCAGGTCTAGAAAACAGAGATTAACGGCTGTGGGGACCCGTTGAGCTGACCACGTGACACCCCTCTATCCGGAAAAGTTGGCACTAACTTCGCTGACCGGCGGCGGCCGCTCTGTCAGTATAGTTCGCGTGCGGACTAAGGCCACGGAGTTTAGTTTAGTGCTGTACGGATAATTATTCCTTGTATATTCTCAGCCGAGCGAAAAAATCTGTGAGTAAATTTCAGAGTAGTTCTTATGCTGCGAAGTCTTACGACTAAGCGAAGGATTAAGGAGTTTTGCATTAAATGTATTTAGGCCATAAAGTAGTGTGTGACAAAATTATCTATCTATCTGTCCGGTTCTTTTTAACAGCTGTCCCCGTCTTCCGGAAACCAAACGCCATTCCTCTCTGTTTTTCCATTGATCTGGTTCTAAATTTCTTGTTGTCATGGCTGCTTGTACTCCTTCCATCCACGTTTTTCTTGGACGTCCTCTTTTCCGTCTCTCTCGTAGTAACCAGTCCATAATTAATTTTGGTATTCTCTCCTCTGTGACAAAATTACGTAACTAAAATGAATTAAAACCAAGGATTTTTATAGTGCTATAATTATGTGTCAATACGTATCAAATTCGGTGTCCATATGAATCATTTCTTCTGATCCGAAACTATTAAGTTGTTAAAATATCGAATTCAGTTCAGTCTTATATATTTTACATCTTATTTATTATATAGTAACAAAATATTAATTAAAATGGCAAGTTATAATTATAACTTCTAAAATGTTTAGCTTTCGTTATTCGCACATAAATCTCTTCCTAATGGGCAGTCGACAGTACTCCCAAAAACACTGCTGACAAATACGGGCGTGAGTACAGGGTGCCCTGGACGTACGTGGACACACCATATCTAAAAAACAAAAAAAGTGGCTTTGCTATTTAACGTAATCACATGATATGCTGTTTTAGTATAGATTTGGCTAAACTCAATACCTAGTTGTCGACAATGATCATGAAAACTGAATCTCTTTGTATAGGCCTACTCCTGGCTGTCACTACAACAAAAATTTGGTATTTGTGTCTCATTTTTTTAAATTTGTAATTTGATTAGTTAGATGTTAATTGAAAAAAATTTAATTAATTTTTAGTTTCCTTAGTTTCTGCGGTGAATAAAAATAATGCCCTTTATAAATGAGTAATTAATAAAGATCCGTCTTTTTAAAAATGGAAAATGAATTTCCTTGGGTGCTCATCTTAATTAAATGTGCTGCGTGCGTTCATGTTGACAGTGAATAAACAAAATTAAAACTACCTGAAGGGAAGCATTGGCTTCATACTTAATAACACTATATATATATCGCTCTAGGCTCAGAATTGTCTCATAAATGCACGATTTAATTTCAAAATTTTCCTTATTACATTACGTTCAACCTTTGTAGCTTTGTTTTGAAAATTGAATCAGAGACGCAAATTCTTTCAGCCGCACTTCAGCAACTTCTGTGAAAATAAATACCCACGTATTCACGACTAAATAAAAATATATGGTTTTTATAAGAAACTTCGGCCGTCAGATAATTCTTAACCTTGTGACTGAGAGGAATTACATTGAGAAGGAGCATTTTAAAATACAAGTTCTTAAAGAAACAATTTCCCTTACGTCTCTCTTTAGCTCCAGTACGACACTGGGCACCCGCTCCCAGCTCTTACACAGGTTTTCATATGCCAGGGGTTGTATTTATTGTCGGTCATAGAAGTGAACAGGGTTAGGTCTCTTTTTCCACGCGGAAAGCGAAAGTCTTTCCTCACCCGCCATTTTCTAACAATAAAAGCAAGCGAACTGTAACACGGGCTCCAATGTTAAGACAGTACGAAGGGTGAGAGGATAGCTTAGTTAGGGCTACAAGCAAGAAGAACGTGATGAATTAAACTGTCCTACCCCCCCCCCCTCCCACACACACATGCGCGCGTCACAAATTCAAGGGAGGTCTCACCAACTTCTAATAGTATTTAATTCTAAGTTAACAAAGCACAGTGAACTGTTACCCAAAGTGTCGTCATTGAAAGGCCCTTGGCTTATCTGAAGTGAAGTGTATTGCATGGTTATCTGAATACATTGCCGAAGGTTTAATGATGAACGTGCCTGTAGCGTAAGCTCTCAGCCCCCTAGTGCAGCGGTCTTACAAAGAACCGGTCTCCAAAACGCAAGAGATCTATTTTGAGTCCTTAGAAGAGTTAAATTGAGAGATAATTTCTGTAAACAAGCTCTCATACATTCTCACCATTTATTATTATTATTATTATTATCACTTATAAGCAGGATATTTAATTTTTATACCTAAAAGAACCATGTTTCTAGGGTACATAATTTTACAGCTATTCTGCTTTTACCTATATGGTACGTAAACTGTTATTTACCATGACAATAAGTGTCTCATGCTTTTACATTAATACTTCCTTAAGTATGTGGTCAGTGCCCAGTATGGTTGTTTTCTGTTCTTACTGACGTCATGTTTCCAGGTACGTAGATCGGGTATTATTATTATTATAGAACAAATGTGTGTGGTTGAAAAACACTGGAATAATAAGTGTAAGGTTGTGCAAAATTGTGTGGTATAAGTCTTAAATATAAACAACAATTATGCAAGTTTCCTTTTAGAATGTATAAAATATTGTTTAAACCACATTAAACCTATATTAATTTTTAGCTTCACAGTGACTTATGTTGAGAGTTCTTCGAGGAATTTGTTCCTTTTATTGATTGCGTAAGAAAATGAAATCGAATATTAATCACAACAAAAATTGGTGTGAACAATATTACTGACTAAGAAAAAAACACAGATTGGTATTACGAATAACATTACAACCCGTGATACATAATCCCTTTTAACACTAAAATCAGCAGGCCTAAGCCGCATGCTTCTCGTCTTCTGCTATTTTGGTTGTAATGGGAAATGGGGAATTGAAAGATAATGCATAACATTACGAGCAATATTATCAAAGTTACACCTTAAAATTGGTTAATATTCGAATTAGATTGACTAATTAATTTTATGAATTCAGAACGTAATAGTTTCGCGGCAGATGTGGGCCCAAACATATATATATATATATTATAAACCATAACATAGGTAATTTAAAAATAAAATATAACAGGATATTAGATGACAGGGAAATATAAACCGGTTTGTTATGGTCGTTTTGAAATTATAGACTCGTAGGCAATTTTTGTCGGAAGTAAAGAAACGAAAATAGGCTATGAATTTTAATTTGCATCACGTATATGAACAAGAATTGTACTTTGTATAGTTTTCGCAAAACAAACATATGTTGTTAATAAAAATCCAACCAGATACAACAGTATGCAGATATTTATTTACTGCAAAGTCACTCTACATGTATCGAGTGTCACAGCACCCATCATCAGGAGTACTAAAAACTGTAACTGCAGCCTCCGGTACAGGTCATAATACTGGTACAGCTACTTCCCTCCAACGTCTGCATGCTTTTGCATCTGGTTGGATTTTTATTAAAATTGAATTAGGACGCATGGAAACATGAGCTTAAAACAAACATACGTATTCCTTTTCTTTTATAATATAAAATATAAATCCACCCAACAACAAAGAATGTAATTTGTTTCTCGTAAAACGAATTTTAAAAAATATGCAGTATAGGCCTATACTTTAGAAGGCAGGATGAGCCACTGTTTTGTGTAATGTATGAATATTGTTTTTATATTATTTTGAAAAATGTTTAATTTATTCAGATTTAGTTCCCCTGTGTGTGTGTGTGTGTGTGTGCGTGCATAATAAAGTTCTATATTTCAGTCTCTGCTAGGCGTACCTCCAGAGGACATATTAAAACCGTTCCGACCGTCAGTTTGTAAGCATACAAAAATTCGATACCAAATACACGAGTTTTCAATAAATCCAAAATTCCAAAATTCTACCGGAAATTGTCCACTCAATTAAACCTTAAATTATATGCAGCAATTCCGATTACCACGTTGCTTGAAAACAAACATCCCTTTCCGCGGGAAAATCTAGCGCGTACATCCCTAAATTCTTGTTGAAGTGGAAAATAAAAGAGCGCTTCAAATTGTCATATTATTATTATTATTATTATTATTATTATTATTATTATAAGACCAGGTTACCTTCGGCAAAAATATTCTCACTTCACCGGCATTTAGGTTGCAACTTCAATTGAACATATCGTAATTACACTTTATAAACACAACGCCATTGAACGTAGAGTAACAACTCATGCTTAACCCATTATTAAAAAAGAAAAAAGAAGAGGAGAAAATAATACCTCTTTGATAAAGACCAAAAGGGCATTTTTAGATTATGACTACACGTTTGACCACTTACACAAAAATTTTCTGGTCTTGCTTGCTTCAGATTCTAACTTAGTGCACGCCGTTTACTGCCATGCCCCATACCCTGTTTAACCAAATCAGCTTATTGTTTTCATCTTCCTTACGTTGATTAAGACTCTACAGCCCAGGGGTTGCTATATGCATAACTTGTTGTAACATTAATAATTGCGCGATCTAAGGCTCTTACACCTATGTTGTTTAACATTTACAGCTTCTAGGTTGTCACGTTTATTTCTTTGGGTTGCTTCCCAACTAAGATAATAACACCAAATTACAGCCCAGAACACCTGAATTCTCGACATTAAGTAACTCTTAGCGTTGTCCACACAACATTTTCACACATGCCTGGCGATTTTCACAATATACAGCCGTTATTTCCCTAAGCAACATGAAACGACAGCCCTTTGTAATGGAAACAAAGTTTTCTCTCCAAAGTGTAAACTAAATCTTATACATTTACACACACACACACAGATACATATATATATACATACATACATGCGTGCATACATACGTACATATATACGTACATAAATACACACAAACATATACACGCATATATACAGACATATACATACATACATAACACGTAACACATACATACGTACATAGATATATACATACATACATAATACATACATAGATATATACATACATATATACATTATACATACATAGATACGTACATACATACGTACATGCATACATACGTACATACATACATAAATACATACATACATATATACAAACATAATGCATACGTACATACATACGTATATACGTACATGCATACATACATATGTACGTACATACATACAAACATACACACATACGAATGAGTCATTAACTGAAGACTATAAAAGAATCCCAAAAAGTGTAGTGAAGAGAGAGTCAGAAGAAGAAAGCATGAGGAAGTGGCAAAGAAATTGGACACAAACCACCAAAGGAAGCATAACGAAAGAATACTTCCCAAACGTGGAAGAAAGGCTAAAAATGAAAATAAACCTCACACAAAATTCACGGCTATAGTAACGGGACATGGAAAAACAAGGGCATACTTACGCCGATTTAAAATCATAGAGGAACCAACATGCCCCTGCGGAACAGCAGAACAGAAAAAGGATCACCTAATCTTTGAATGCGAAACGATAGTAAAAGAGAGGAAAAGGCTGAAGACGACTGCCCTACAGAATGGAAGATGGCCAACCAATAAAAATGACCTAATAAGGAGGCACTACAGAGACTTTGCAAAATTCATCAATGACATCCCTTTCGAGAAACTAAATGCAGAATAACAACAGAAAATAAGAGTCAAATGGAACAAAAAACTACTGTAAATAGATAAACATCAATTATGTATAGCTCGTAGTATTACGCTGTAATGGAGCAAGCAATAAACCATATTAAAAAAATACGCACGTACATACATACATACATAAATACACACATACAAATACACACACACATACATACATACGTACATACATACATACATAAATACACACATACATACATAAATACACACATACATACATACACACACACACATACATACATACATACATATATATATACATAAACACACATACGTACATACATATACATACGTACATACATACATACATAAATACACACATACATACATACATAAACACACATACGTACATACATGCATACATACATACATACATACATACACACATACATAGCTGGTTAAACGGCATGTAGTACTACCGAGGGTAGTGGAGCATGCTCAATAAATCATAATTTAAAAAAACACATACATACATACATACATATATATATATATATATACATACATAAATACATGCATACATACAGAATGCCTTTAGTCTTTAAAGGTTTTAACCTAACTTACACACAGGCCCGATTTTTGAAGGTCGAATTTCTAGTTTTCTGTCTGACTAGACTCCTCATTCTGACACAGTTCCGACCGACGTGACGCATATGTGAAGACAGTAAGAAGATAAAATACCTTCGTAACAGCATTTAAAACTGTAGGCAGACAAGACTGTCACGTTCTGTGTATGTCGCTTACGGTGCAAAATATATTTCATGGTATATACGGCCATCTTTAATCTTACCCTTCAATAATTACTACAGAACTTCATAGACAATATCAAATGTTTGTTGAAAGAGGTGCGAGAGCCGCGTGCACAAAAATTCACGACTAACACCACAACAGTTTTTATGTTACTTTGCGGCATAAACACTCTTAAGTTAACGAAGAAAATCTCCATTAAGTTGCTGCAAAGTAACTAAAGGCAAAGTGAAGTTTAAAATGTATCTGATTGCTCAAATCAAATGTTGTCTATTTTAAATAAAACACTTTCTTCAAATAAACGTGGGAAATGTAGAGAATGTTACAAGCACAGACCACGATATATTATGTCTTGCCTGTGTACTGCATGACACAACGGCCGGAGTGGCTGCCTCCTCTCTAAGCTGTCTGCTTATCCTGATGAGGTGTTGTGCGAAATAACGATAACGCATTAAGAAAGGCCGAAATAGAGAATACACATTTTCATTACACAATTGCGCAAAAAGAGATAATTTGTATTCCTGTAGCCTTCTATTGCCAAAGGAATCTTCGTAAGGCAAAAAAAAAACTTAAAAGGCATCATTATAAAACGCGTAAGATACAAATATGTTTTCAGAAACAGTGAACAATGGCAAAGAAAATAAACCTATGCGAGGACTGAAACAATGTCACGTGACTTTAGACATAAAGCTGCAGTGTATTTCATGAAAACAACGCAGCTTTTACCTTCACCAGAAGAGTCCACTAGGTTCGTCTTATCCAAGCCAACTCAATCGAGTTCACATCTTCACGACCAAATTTCCTAAGATCCAGTTCATTTCCACAAAATGCAGACACTTTATTGATCAGCTGAGTGACTGTCGTCGTCTCAATAAAAGATATGTTCTATGGAGTTGGACTGTGTGACAGTCGCCATCATGTGATTACACCAAAGAGCTTTAGATGTCGCATGTATCACTGATGCGCACGGAGAAACATTCATGCGAACTTAAACAAATTGCTGGCCTCGTGCGTCCTCTTAATGTCTTCTCGCTTGCTTGTGTTTGTGTGCGGGGACCGATGGTATTCTCTGACGCTGTCAAGCGCGATTCAGTTGCAGGAGCTTCCATTATAACAGGCCGCTTATTTCACCATTCTCCAGGGTTCTATACCTAGGACAACAGAAGCGTATAACACCCCCCAGCCTCTCACACAACCACCACATAACGTAGTCTGGTTCCAACATATCCCACTGGTGTCATTCCTAATTCCCTTGGTCGTCTCTGCTTGCTATAGACGACGAAAATACTTAAAAGTTAATTACATCTCTTTTATTGGCTGTTAAGATGCCAATGCAATTTACAGGTGCTAAACAAATCATAAATCATATTTATATAGAATCACCAGCCAATATCCTAGATCTTGTAACTTTATCCACTACTTCACAAGACAGATCTGTTTCCCGGCTTCAGGTAAAATATGTGGAAGCATCTACTCAGTTGGGCCCACTAAAAGAAGAATGAAGCAGGGCACGGCCAATTTAGAACACCTGACCTGTCACCCGAAACGTAATTCCAACTGAATGTTTCTTTGCAGTACTCCATATTAATAGGAATGCTGATACTCGCTGCAGAAGTTTGTTTTAGAAGGTGAAGCCAGTTCAGTTCGCAACAAATATCTTTGTTACGAAAGGCCGAACTGTCAGCTCTTATCATGTGTCTAAGGATAGTGCAGCTTAGTGAAAGGGACTCTTGATTTGGAACGTATTGACGCAAGTACGTGCCGTGTCTTGTGTTAAGTTCCGAACTTAGTAACTTGCACATTAATGTGAAAGAATTATCAAGCACTAATTTAAAATGCATAAAATTTCTTTCGTAAGTAAGTACTTCAGTGATTTCAGACAAGTGTTTAAAATTTAATATGTCCATTTTATATGTTACCATAAAGAAAACATATAGTTTGGTTCCGTTAAGCAGCCTCTAAAAGCTGACATAATTTACGGCCCCAGCACGTCTAAATCCAGGCCTCCTGTGACGTAATCCTAACAAGTGCACGCGATGCAATGAACCGGAGGCCCGCGCTGCTGAAAGACTCATATAACGAAGATTTATTTGCTACTATTTTCTCACAAGTTATAAAAGTTCCGCTTTTTTTACAACATTTGTCACTTTAAAGCCACGCTTTGTTAACCTCGTTATCTACTTTGCTTTTGTAAGAATACATGGGTGTCTGTGATTTCGTTTACGTCAAGCAAGTAACATAAATATAAGGAAACTTCCTGTTGTGCATTCTTTATGCAGTTTCAAATGGACGTGCTAAACAGAGAATTTCATCTAGTTAAATTGTGCACTCTGCCTTATTTTGCCAGTACACGCCAAGTTAATAACCGCATTTTAGCCACAACCATTTAAAGATTAGTTTACTTAATACAACTAAACTATCTTCGCGTTATACTACGCACAAAAAATAAGTGGGGAAATGGGGACCAGTATTTGCCCCTGCACCAACTACAGCCTAGTCTTCTCTTTTCGAAACCAGCATAAATTAACCATTCAGCTTTCTTACTTGGTTGTAAAGTCCCGAAACGTCACCACCAATGTTTACTTCATCTTTCCTGGCCTTTAGAAGCAAATGTTTTAAATTATCCACGTCCATATACGAGCCATACTACCCTAAAATAACACCACATACAAATAATTCACCTGCACCTGTCATATAATAAGGCTTTGGCTTGTACAGATTCACAATTCCAAAAACTCAAATAATCAGATATTTAGTGCGCTCCTGTTCTAACAGATTTTGATCCATTCCATACCCTCTACCCACACAGAACACAACGCAATGTAAAGCAATGTGTAGGCATGTACAACCCCCGAGCCACATTCGAGTTTGAAATCCCAGCGTTACGTAGGGCGACGGCTGTGAGAGTTTCAATCCACAGAATCATTTCGACTCACATTAATGGTTTTATATACGATGCCAGAGTACGGCTTACACACCTAAACATGAAATTTCAAAGATCTGTGACTGTCGTTCCGCTTGAGGTCCACAGTACTCTAGAGTTCGAGCTTCAGCTTTCCGTAAATTATGTCATTCTAATTTTCCTTCTACCTGTAATCAGTCATGCGTATAATACACCTCACTGATTCAAATTAGTGGTAGTTTACACTGTTGTCTCGTTATCAAACTATATAACGTTACATTTATATATTCTAGTATTATATCTTCTCTCTTTAATTCGTTCGTTATTAATAACGCTCTATTGAACCTTATTCAAAACATCTGAAAAGAAGTTCGCACTTGGGAACCTTATACTCCGTGAACTAACTCTGTTATTAAGAACCTGCAGTATGCCGGTGAACTTCTAGGGGCAACAGGATTGCTACCAGCTGAAACTTAGTTAAAACTAAAAGGCAGATAATGTAAGTATAACGTAATATTGAGGCGCGTTCCTGTATCTATCATTGCCGGCAAAAGCAGCAAGAATAACATATGTACGAGTGTGTGTCCCTAGCCTTAGTTGTCAAGCATGCAATTGGCATGTGTCATTTGTCATCTCTGGCTCGTCTGGCTCCATACTGTCCCATAAACCGTAAGATTTTCGGAAAAGAATAACTGTATTGATTATAAAACCTGTGGTTTGAATTTCTCTACAAATTTCATTTGAAACACTTCTCATCCTAAGAAGAAATGAGAGAGAGACTGTATGTTAGTCTTCACGTAAAGTATACGTCATTCTTGTCGTGTTTTAATAAAACTTGAAATTTCTTGTCAGATTTAAGAAAAATGCTCAAATATCGAATTTCATAAACATCCGTAAAGTGGGAACAAAGTTGTACCAAGCGGACGGACAGACATACATGATGAAACTAATGGTCTCTTTTCGCAATTTAACGAGAGCACCTAAAAAGTTGTTCTGAAGAATCTGGCTTCATAGAGCTTGGTAATATCTGAAGTGGACTCTTCACTTGTTTTTACGGTTGAAGAAAACATTCAGGAAATATGTACATCACTACACATTTCTATATTTAACTGTCCTGTTACAATAAGTGTAAATTTTCGATTATAGGCCACGGCTTGTGCGGTAGTCTGGGCGTGGTTTGCACCCGACTGCTTCTTCTTCTTCTTCTTCTTCTTCTTCTTCTTCTTCTTCTTCTCCTCCTCCTCCTTCTTCTTCTTCTTCTTCTTCTGTGGCTTCACTATCCAAGAAGGATAATTTCCTCCCTAGTTGCTGTCGTCCATCCACCCCTATCCAGCGCTATTAATCTCCAATTAACAATACCTATATGTCTTTTATGTAATTCTTTGCACCATCTTTCCATCTAGCGTTGGACTCCCCGTGGGTAGCCTCTGGTGTAAGATGTCTTGGTATGTTTTCTAGGTTCTTGCATTGTAAATATTTCCAGTAGTCGCTAATAGGCACTAGTTCAACACAGACACCCGTAGTCAGCTGCACTTTCGTTCTTAACGTAACGCTCGGTCAGTGCAGTCGAAGGCAGTTGTTTCTACAGAAGCACTTCAATTTCCTGCCACCATTACTGGCTCCAGTGCAATAGCTGCTGTCGTCGCCATTCATCTGTGAACGAAGCAACAGCAAGTCTCTTCTTGCGAAGAGCACATTTGGTTGTCGTTTCATAATGAGTGGTAAATGTTTCCTCATGATTTTTTTCGGGGGGGGGGGCAATCTAGAAGAGTAGGTATCGTATAATAAATATCTTAAACATAAATTGCACGATGAAAATATTAATTCTTAAGACAGCGCTAATGTACTGACACTTTAGCCCACATTCCTTTACAATTTGACCGATTTGCACGAAACATTTTACGAACTCTTCTTAGTAATCAACCAAAATGATGCACAAAATCTTAGTTTATAATAAACTTATTATAAAACAAGAATTTGTGCATTAAGTTGGTTAATTTCTAAGATTATACTGAGATACACGGTCAGCAAAACATCAAACGTCTTACGAACATTATGCCACACGAGGCTACTGCAACTCAGCAGCATTTGTTCGTCTATAATCATTAAAAGTGTGAGGTGAAGTAACACTAGAATGACTTCAGTGAAATCTTTGAAAACTAGACCTACACAAAAGGTTAAAATAACTTTTTGAAAAAAGTACAAAAATGACAACGTGACAACCGTGCGAATTTTTTATTTCGCGTGATTACAGCGAGAAAATGGCATTCTCCTGCAGCAGCCGAACAATCTCGGTCTACTACGCCCGTTGCGGTCAACAATCACGCTGTTTTACTTAACCGATATTTTGGATGTCTTTCACACTGAGATCACAGACTGAACAGCGTTCGGTGCAGCGTTTATCTTGTGTAGGTCACGTTAGGCAGTTGAACATAGACACAAACTCTGTTGCTGCACAAAAATGTAAGAATTAAATAATAATAATAATAATAATAAGGGAACATGTATGTTAATAGACGTTGCAATCTCAGGAGACAGAAATGTGATTAAAAAAGAAGCCGAGAAGATTCTAAAATATAAAGACCTTACAATAGAAATACGGCGCATGTGGAATGTA
>Ga0136643_10014084_pt1 | contig 11985 bp, 5 predicted proteins | sample TergutLab28metaG_FD_96883 | JGI IMG/M metagenome (GOLD analysis project Ga0136643, IMG submission 96883) | Labiotermes labralis P1 segment gut microbial communities from Petit-Saut dam, French Guiana - Lab288 P1 (version 3) (version 3) | ecosystem: Host-associated > Arthropoda: Insects >...
CTTTATTAACCTTACAAGTTTCCTAGGGATACCAAACTCAATGAGAATCTTATATAAGACCTCCCTCCTAACTGAATCATAAGCTTTCTTGAAGTCTATAAAGAGCTGATGAACTTCTTCATTTTATTCCCATTTTTTTCTCAAGTATTTGGCGAATGCGGAATATATGATCAATAGTCGACCTGTTACATCGAAAGCCACATTGATGATCCCTGATAATTTCCTTCACATATGGAATTAACCTTTAGAGCAGGATGTTGGATAAAATTTTGTAAGTGGTTGACAAAAGTGATATGCCTCTATAATTATTACAATCTGTTTTATTTCCCTTCTTATGAATAGGTACTATGATCGACTCCTTCCACTTTTCAGGCAGTTTCTCCTTCTTCCAAATAGAAATAATAAGTTTATGAATCTCCAAGCAAATTGTTCTACCCCCTGCTTTAGTCAGTTCTGCCGGTATTTGGTCAATACCTGGCGATTTGTTTCTTTTTAGCTTGTCAATAGCCAGCTCAAACTCAGAGGCACTTGGCACCTGTTATTCTACCAGCCTTATTGTTCTCTTCCTACTCTCTGTCTGCCCTAGGCTGGTCAGATGAGAGGGCAGGCAGCATTTACATTGACCCTTCTTAGATTATAAATCATGGGGCAGCATTTCTCAGAAAGGGTCATATGTTATGAAGTTGTGCACCTGTTTCTTTTGGAAGTAATCCATTCTAAATTTTATATAATTCTTTAATATTACGTGATATTCATAGTGTAATATTATTACAGAGGTAAGGTGGTAAAATAATTAAGACAGCATACAAAATGCCCGATCTTTCATCAGCTTTCACAGAACACGTGACATGCCTTTGCAGAACCCCAGGGCTGCAAGGAACCCAGTTTGGAAAACACTGGTGTAGTGTTTATTAGCCTAGTTTATGTGTTTGATGTCATGTGTTAACAAATTATTTGTCATTAGAAATACCAACTTTGGCCATGCAGACTTCAGAGGTTAGCACAATAACAGTGTCACAATAAGTACAGTCATAAAGTTCCTTCTGGTAAGAGGCCTTGACATTGTGCAATATTTGTTAAGGTCTCTTCTGTTTTTAAGAACTAACACATCTTCACAAAGTGTATATTTAGCTTTACATTCATGGCAGTAACTAATGAGTAATTGAAATTAGGAATGTGAAACTTGGTACAAAGGTGGATCTTGTGTAAAACATTGTATTTTATACAGTATATGAAATTTTGTTAAGTTCTGGGAACTTTGGTGAAATGTGTATTAATTGACATTATGCATAGCAATATCACTTCATTTTGTAATTATTAATTTATAGTAGTTTTGCTAGTTTATCTGTGTGGCTACAAACTTCCAATGTAGTTTTCTGTGGATATTATTGTATCATTTGTCTTCAAATATTTGTTACCTACCTGTGAGGTAATGTGTTGAAGGTGCATGATACATTGTTCATAAAGTGAAATATGCCTCTATTTCTAAAAGAATGAAACAGTGACTTACACAGCTGGCTCCCCATCCAAATGCAGTGCCAGTCTCATTAATATAGTCGGCATCCTAAGGCTCAGCAAGGGTAACATTATGTGCAGCTTCAATATTTGGTGTCACCTGTTAAGATGTGTAATGTGTCATTTATTATAAATATGATTTTCTTATTTTTGTTGCATAAATGCCATGTTTTATTGTAACTATAGCCTATTGTACTTAATGTATACATCTAATATGAAGTATTCTCTGACTTTTTGTTATGTTATATCCTCTTTTTTTTTTGATTATAGATCATTTCTAAACAATATTTTTTGTATTACATTACATCATGCACCAAATGATTTTTACAGTATCCTCTGGATCTCGCGTGTATATTTTAGCACTGCAACATTTACATCGTGATGATTAACATACCTTGACCAGAGCAATATTATTGTCCCAGTATTTCATGTTCTTGTACTTCTTTTGATTAATCCACTGTGTAACAGTATGGTTTGTCTGTTGTTCGTTTTCTCTTCCTGATATAACAGTGAAATTTTTTTTCGTACATCTGTGAGGAACATTACAAAAAATTATTAACTTCATTTCTTTCCTCTTGTTTTTTTTTAATTCTGTGGATAATATGTTTATGAAATTATGTAAAACTGGTTCAATATTTTATTGGCATGTACTACCATTTGTTGTAGCTGAACTGCTATATGCTGCTAGTAATGAAAATACACTTGATATTCATGACTTTGTAGGTGAAAGTTCTTGGTCTCACCAGAATGAGTGCTTGATTTCTTTAAGTTATTGTCACAGACTTGTGCATCACCAAATGTATTAATGAACACTGAATATGTGATCTGGATGAAATGCCTACAGTTCAAGAGGAAGTGCCTCGTCCTTTAATTGTTATTTATTTGCTAGCTTTCATACTTTTTGTAAACTTTTTTTAAGCATAAATATATGTTTTCTTGCCCTTAAATTGTCATTTTATGTGTTAGATTACATGCTTGTTGTAGACTTTTCATAAACATAAATGTATATGTCTTCTTGCTGAAAGAAGATGGTCTAGAACTTCCCTCCCCGTTTTAACATTGTTTATGAGAAAATCTGCCTCGACTAACATCACTGGTTTCAGAACTACTTGCAGTGTAGCTTTGGGGAATGAATATTATATAAATAAACATAATATTGTATGATATATGTAGGTGGTATGCTCTTACTTAGGATTGCTGTTGGCTGCTGTAAGAACCCACTGGGGGTTAATGCCTGTACCTATGCATTGTGCTTGGGTGTCTGGGTTCAGCAGACGTAGCTGCAAGCAATAACAAATATGCAGGATGTCCCAGAATAATATTACTATGTTCAATCTCTTCTTTTCCTCCATTTTTAGCATGTAAATTGCAATGAACTATAATAGGAAGCAATAATGGTAGTCCAGAAACATCATTAAGGTGATCTTGTTGGAGAGGTTCAAAATTTCTGCCATTAGCACCCAAAACAATGTACAGTTCCAAAAAATGACAGTGTAATGTGGTAGCATTATTCTGGGAATCCTGGTTGTATATTGGATGTGTCTCTAATCAGGCTTAAGTTATTTTACATGGCATACAATAACTTGCATATGTTTGTGAGTTGGTGGGTTAGAGATTGCAAGTAGGAATTTAACAAATGCTGAGTTTATTATTTTACCCGTGGCTCCTGTGTTGACATATCTAAAACCTGAAAGCTGCGATTAAATTAACAGTGTCTCTCTGACAGCATACACTTGTGCTTTATTGTGTAGGGTTTAAAAATTTTCATGACGTTGGATACGTATTATATGTAACAGGAGAGAGATGTTGTGCGACTGAACGCTGGATTTTATTTCATGAAGGATAGAAACATGAAGGAACACACCACATATTGTTCTGCTGGTATGGCATCTTCCCCACCTATAATCCTTGCATTGTATCTCTCAACTGCTTTTGCCTTTGTTTGTGATCCTGTAACAGTATACAAAAGTCTTAATGTTGTATGACAATTTTGTCGTCTGAAACACATGAACAACTTCTAACATTTGGAATGGTTAAGATTTATGAATATCATGTCTACCTAAATATAAGATGAGAATTTTGTCCTAATTGATTGTGTGATAAATTTAGGGTTGCCTTTAAATCATGATCATTGTTAAAACATATTCTGTATTGGTAATTCCACAGAATTGAAAACTGTTAGGGGGATCATCTTATATGCAGGGGCATCTTATATTCAGGTTAAAAATGTCTGACAAATGAAGATGTGTGATGTCATTGGCTTATTGTTGTGAAAAAGAATTGGGAAGGAAATCAGTTATCTAGCAATGTAACAGCTGCTAGTCACTTGCTGTCAGGTTGCTCTGACACTGATGTTGGAGAGCTTGTTACATTTCCATGAGCCATCTTAAGGTGCTGTGTGGATTTCTCTAGCTATATACATTCAATTCAGTTGCTACAAGAAGTGTCATAAATTGAGACAAAAAATTTCTTGAAGCAACTGTTGCAAATGCAGCAACAGTTTACAGATATGTGTACAGTTTCCATTCTGGACAGTAATTGAACATGCACAAGACGTGCTGATAACAACCTGAAAGAAGTTGGTGCCAGATTGGAGGCATCTCCAAGAAAATAATTGGCTCAATTTGTACAGCAAATGGGCCTGTCTGTGTCATAAGCCCAGAGTAGTACATATCTGCTGCATTTGCATCCATTTAAGATGACTGTGGTTCACAGACTCTGTGACACAAATTGTGAAGTAGGACCAAATTTTGTGAACTGGCACCTTCATGTGGTATATGAGAAACAGACTCTACACTCCTTCCAATTTGCTAAGCTTCATCACAGTGCATTTGTGAGCTCTCAGGATAAGAGGCATTATTCTGCAGAAAATCCCCCTTGATCCAGAAAATGCCATTACATGATGTGGTTGGCATGTGGTGTGCTAAGAGTGTCACTTAGGATTATTAGATCCGTTCTTTTTCTGAGACCATAAGTCCACACTTATGTGTAACACTTTCTGATATCAGTTTTTGAACAGTGTCTCATTGCAAGATAACTTTTGCTTTTATTTTTGAGCAAAACTCTGCTGACAGCCCACACCACGAGCAGTTTTATGCACTGTTTATGAAGTGTCTGTGGTGACCAAATAATAAGCAGGGGATTGTGGGTGCCTTGTTTGCTAGTTTTAACTCGTGCAACTTTTACTTGTGAAGGCTTGTTAAAGGGTAAAGTGCATGGTCATTATCCTCACACAAAAGAGAGAAAGCAGCATTCAGAATGTAGTGTTGTCAGTTTCACCTTCAAAACTTAGACATGCATGTGTAACATGTTTATGCAGCTGAAGGAAACCCTCTGCAACACATTCTTTAAACATGATGCATAAAAACATAAATATTAACTTCAATACATTGTACTTAATCACAGTGGACCCATACTGACAACAGATTGGAATAATGGTGATTGTTGTGAAATGATCTGAGTGTAAGGTGATGTATGATGTCATTTTTAGTGTCCCTGTTTGTTCATAAGGAGTTAAAATAACAAAAAGGAAGAAGGAGAAGCTGTGAACTTATACCAGTACAGGCACTGCGATGCCTACTGTAGAAAGCCAGGGAAACAAACTTGATACTTACTAAGACACGCAAGAACCAGAATAGCAACGAAATGGCAGGCTTCATGATGTGTACTGACGCACACACTGACGTATAACAAGCACCTTCAGCCTAATTGAGGTGTGGAAAATCATGTTTACCAATCTCTCATCTGATAACTGTGTTTACTAAATTGATATAAGAGCCATAATGCTGAATTTTAAGCACACCTGCATGCTTATGCTGCACTTACTCAGGTACCATTGTCCAGCTGTGTGTCTGTACGGGTGAAAGAACTCGATAATTATTGAGCGGATGTTTGTTGACCCATTCCAGTTCAGGTTAGTATTGTATAACAGTAGTGGACAGTGAAAACCTATACATGTCTCTGTACGCAACTTGACTTTAACTTGCCCATTACCTGCTAAATATTTAACAGACTAAAAATTTTGTGTACAAAAATGGACATGCTTTTCATACACATTTTTTATGTAAGTAATTAAATAAATACGGAGTGTGAACATTTCCTACTTTGTAATATGTCCTATATGGAATACAGTATTATGTTCGTAACTGTTGACATAATAAACCAATTTCTATAATTTAGGTTGCTTTTCCAAATAGGAGTGAGTCCAGGCTTAAATTAAATTGGTTGTGTATGTTGGTGCTACAAGCAGGCCCATAGCCAGCGGGTGCAGTGTACACACTATGAATCTCGATGCACCCACCAGGAATTTTGCAAAATATCAGAGACAGACATGCTGATCACTTAGCTAAAGAAGTGTAACACCCTACCACATCCACTTGTTTCCCTTGTTGAATTACTGTGGTCAGCAACAACTCATTTTCAAAAATGTTTGTATATGCAAATGTTTTATGCAATGCTGCAGTTTACATTATGTAATTAAAACGTTGATTTTATGGTCCTGATAATGGTGCCTTTTTGCTAATGCGACATTATATACATACACACACATTATATGTATAATAGGGTATCATAGACACATATAAACATGTGCATATATAATCTGCATATATATATATATATATATATATATATATATACACACACACACACATACAAACATATGTGCATATATGAATCTGCATATATATATATATATATATATATATATATACACACACACAATTATATGTATAACAGGGTATCATATACACATATAAACATATGTACATATATGAATGTGCACTGCAAACCAACTGTACCATGCTCATCTTTGGCTACAGGCTTGGCTGCAGGTAGTTCATAAAAGCATATAGGGGAGTGGAAGTAAAACACCCCATGTTCTTAACCTCAGCAAAAGATATTGGTGAATGGTTAGCTGTATTTGCTGGGTGATTTGTACTTAAGAGCAGAGCTGCTGATGTGCATTGGTTAGGATGTTTGGTGGGCCCCATAGTTATTCATGATAAAGTGGCGTAGAGAAAAATACTGTCCTTGCTCAATGTTCAGCCCACAGATTGTTACATTGCCTAGCACTTAACGCTCATGAAGTAAGGATTACAGTGGAGCAGTGTGGATGAAAATTTGTTGAGAGTAAAAGAAAGTAACTGAAACAAACATTGAAATATTAAGTACTTACTGAAAAATTAAATTAAAATACATGCTGAAGTTGAATATTCTCCTTAGAAATCCCTTATGTGCCTTGCAGAGGAGACTGGCATGTCAGGTTTCAAGTTTTACTATAGTTCTGCCACACACAAACAAAAAAACCTTCATTTTGTGGATGTTAACTTTTATAGGGGTGTCAATAATGTATATCAATGTGAAGCATTTCCAGCACATGCTGTAATGTGGGTTCGTTTTATTTGTTAAAGTGTCAGGCTGTATAGATTTACTGATTCCAATATCAGTACAAATTTCTATGGTCCAACATTTCCATCTGACCAATTTAGCAGTTTGCAAGATGCTGTAACATGACTGCACTGTGTACAGGAGAACATGGAAAAAGCGGACACCAATACAAGGACAACAGTTAGTGGAATACAGCAATCTTCTCAGGTAGGAATGTTGACATCAGTGATAAAAATGAAAAGTGCAAACAGGAAATCAGGCTGACTGGAGGAAGTTAGCAGTTGTTTTCACCTTGCTGTGAAGTGCAGCTGCAAATAATTTTTTGCTTCATTCAAAACATAACAGAAGACTGATTGGTGCCTGTAATGGAATAGAGGTGTCAGTAGGTTTTGTGTGAGAAACAACAAGTGTCTACCAACATACCATTCAACAGGAAAATCTGTATGTTATATTATCCGCATGTTAAACGGTATACATTGGCTGGTCAGCTGTATTGTCTTTGCTCTTAAAACCTGCAGGTATGTCTCAACACTGTTAGTAAAATACACTCAGCTAGTATGGATTATATTTTCCTTTATCAGCATTGTTACTAAGTTCCACTGAAATAAACCATGTTAAAGCTGAGAGTGATGTGGCCTGCTGTTTAGTTACTTTGATCATTTGGTATTAGTGCTGTTACCCAGTATGAAATTCTATTTATCACTACAAATTCATAACCACCAGTTCTAAGGTCATGTACCATGTTGGTTCTATTACTTGATAAAATTAGTAGACAGCAAGACAGTATTACAAAACCTATTGCCATCCTCAAGTCATTCTATTGGTTCTTCAAATCCCATCCAGACATTTCCTTAATGAAAAGAAGGTATGGGGGTTACTGTAGGTTAGGTCTGTCTGTGGAATAACTACAGTAAATATGTTTAACATGGATATTTATTTGATATATTAGTCATACAGGGATCAAGTCAGTATACAAGTCCTGCATATGTGTTGCGGTGTAGAAGCCAAGAATATAGGTCCACCAGCAACTGACGCCAGCCACTGCAGTCCTGCCTAAAGTGCTTGTCTCTCGCACAGCGGAGCAGAGGGGTCCCATCAAATGATAAAAATTATGGATACTGTGTTACCAACTGATACTTTTTAAGAATCCTGTCCTTTTTTCATGTAAAAGGGTATTTTTGAAGGAATTCAAGTTTCAAATATCCTAACCCTGTATTCCTCCATTCTCCCCTACACTTCAATCTGTATGCAGTGAATCTAGCTGCTCCAGTAACAGCCAAGTCCAGGGGAGTCGAAACAGAGGGCTCCTTCCAGTGCCTCTGTGGGTGTAATCTTCGTAGACCACACAGCACCCCACTAGGCTCCAGAGTAGGTTCTTTGTTTCACAATACTCACCATGGGCCACCAGACCACAGAGTCATACAGTATTTGTGGCGGCAGAACTGCCTTGTACATCCACAGGGCTACTTTGGGGGCTAATACCAGTCTTGCCCATGTCTTTTCTACACATCAACATAAATGAGTAAAATTTCTTCCTTCTCTGTGAGGTGTTGCTTCCAATTTAATTTAGGGTCTAGTAAGACTCCTAAGATGACAGCAATTTCTTTTCCCCCTGAGCCTCAGGCTTTATTGGTTTGGGTTTCCATTTCCTGGTGAAGACCATAACGTTAGTCTTCAAAGGATTTAACGTTAAACGTTTGGTCTCACAATCTCTGTACAGTCTTCAGGGCATTAATCATACGATCTCTGAGAATATTAACCCTTAGCCGCCGAACGACATATATATATATATATATATATGTCGCGCAGTGAGCCCTTTAAATAGCCAAACGGCCACTAAAGTGGCCGGGGTGGGGGTGGGGATTTAGTTCCGGCGCTAAAGGGTTAAGGAAGTTTCCCCTGACTAATTGGCTATGTCACCTGCATAGTCATAAACCACGAAACCTTCCTGTTGTAAGTCTTTAAGAGGTCATTTACCATGAGGTACCACAAAAATGGAGATAAAAACCTCTTCCTGTGGACAGGCTTTAAACTTTTGGCGCCGGAATTATTTTTTTAAATTTTAGCACACCCTGTATATAAAATGTGAATAATACAGGAACCAAATACATTATAATTATGAAACAAACTGCATTTTGAAGAGAAAAGAACGGAGAGTATATACCATGTTTAAAATATTCAGTACCTTTATTTGTTGAATAAATATATAAAATGTAACTTTAGAGGTTAGCGGTGCAGTACGACCACTATAGTTGACATTAGGCATCAAAAGGTTAACAGGTTTGTCTTCTATGGTTGTTTCCCCATGGCTGTCAATCAAGGTCCCGTCCACCAACATGTGCTCTACCCAGTCCACGTGCACTTCAGAAACTTTATGTCTAATCATGGCTTGCTTCATTGGCACCTTGGAGGTGCTATCAAAAGCCTGTAGCTACACCTCCACCTTGCTCACAAGGGAATGAAAAGCAGTCTCAGTAGATATACCTTCCCTGTAGGCATACAGGGAGGTAGCCAGTGGGTGTTTAATCAAGGGTCCATTCTTCAAAAACCTCTCAACCAATCTCTCCGAAGTTTTTAGTAGGAAAGATGTAAAGCTGATATGCCTTACGTCCTTGGCCTTAGAACTTAGTGTAGTCTCAAAATATTCTTTCTTTTATTTACATATTATAATGACAGTATATGTTTGGAACTTGAAATATTACAAAAGAAATATAATTACTGTGAGATCTTCCCACTGTAGTTAGAAACGGCCCTCTTATGTGCCCCAACACAAGTGGGGAATCTCACAACAACGGCAACCAGAGCAGCACTGCACTGGTAGTAAACTCACCCCCCATTCACACAAAGACACAAAATGACGGCGATGGCGTGAGACCAAAGATCTGATGGGAAATCCTTTGAAGACTCACATTATGGTCTTCACCAGGAAGCAGAAGCCTGAACCAATAAAGCCTTGGAGGACTGAGGGAAAAGAAATTGCCTTCACCTATTCGGTGAAGTACTGAGGAGCCTTACTAGATCCTAAATTAAATTTGAAGCAACACCTCACAGAGAGAAGGGCGAAATTTTACTCGTGTATGTGGATGTGTAGAAGAGACATGGGCAAGACTTGGATATTAGCCCCCCAAGTAGCCCTGTGGATGTACAGGGCAGTTCTGCTGCCACAAATACTGTATGACTCCGTGGTCTGGTGGCCTGTGGTGAGCAATGTGGAAGCAATGAACCTACTATGGAGCCTACAAAGTAGCTGGAATTAGCCCTCTATTTAACTTCCCTGGACCTGGCTGTCATTGAAGCAGCTAGATTCACTGCATACAGATTGAAGTATAAGAGAGAATGGAGGAATACAGGGTTAGGATAATCGAAAATTGAATTCCTTCAGGAATACCCTTTTACATTAAAACAGAACAGGATCCTCAAGAAGTATCAATTGGAACAACAGTATAAAGTACTGATACTGACTAGGGAAGACTGGTGTCTACTAGGAAAAACTGCCAACCCCAGTGTAGACACGTGGTTCACAGACAGGTCAGGAATTAAGAACCACTTTGGTGCTGGTGTGTATCAACTAAGCGACAGCCACAGGCATAGTATTCCAATGGGTAGCCTCCCATCAGTGTTTCTTGCTATGGTGATGGCAGTCCTGAGGTGCACAGAACTCCTTTTGTCAAAGATCATGACTAGAAGAATACGCATCTGTTCTGACAGCAGGACAGCAATAGCAGCAATTGCAAAGTATGCAAGTGCTAGAAAAAATAAGTGGAACTAATAAAGTCACTTTAGTATGTATACCTGGGCATCAAGGAACAGTAAGCAATGTAGAAGCTGACAAACTGGCCAAGGAAAGGAATAACAGAGTCCCTTCTGATCAAATTGCTGGCATTCCCTTTGCTATGGGCAAAGAAGTCATCAGGATCAGCAGCCATTTATGAAAGGAGCACCTGTGCAGGTGGTAGGTCTGTGAGGCTTATTACCAGACCAAGATGCCAAGTAGAAGAAAAGATCTTCAGGCAAAGAGTAGACCAAAGCTCAAAGCGCTGGGGGGCTAAAACAGGCCACAAAAACCCTACAGCTCATATGTTTAAACTCGGACTCACATAGTGGCAGGACTGCTGACTGTGCGTCAACGAAAAAGGAGATAGCGAGCGCAATGTGTGTCACCATCCAGCAATGGCATGCAAAAGACACAAAATCTTGGGTCGTTTGTGCTCGAACCCCAAGGATTTAAAAAATGTGTGCGTGAATGGCTTTATAAATCTGCTAGCTAATACAAGGCTTAGCACAGTATCTTAGACCCAACAAAAATAAATGCGGACCTAAGTGTAATTAGAGAAAAAAAATACTACTACTAATACTACTGGCAGTAGTACTACTGCTATTGCTAATACTATTACTGCTATTGCTACTATTACTGCTGCTAATAATACTGCTGCTACTATTACTGCTGCTGCAACTACTACTGCTACCACTACTGCTGCTACTACTTTGATGCTACTAATACTGATAATACTACTGCTGCTGCTACTACTACTACTACTACAATTACTGCCACTACTACTGCTGCTACTACTAGTGCTATGACTGACGCTATTACTACTGCTATTTCTACTGCTGCTATTACTACCGCTATAACTAAAAATTTTACTGCTATTACTTGAACTGTTACTGCTACTAAAGCTGCTGCTACTACTGCCACTACTACTACTGCTACTACTAATGCTGCTGCTACTACTACTGCTATTACTGCTGCTACTACTACTACTGCTCCTACTTCTAGTAGTACTGCTACTACTACTACTACTGCTGCTGCTACTATTTCTACTACTACTGTTGCCATTAGTAATGCTACTACTACTGCTGCTACTTCTCCTACTACTGCCACTGCTACTACTACTGCTAAAACTACTGCTATTACAACTACTACTACTATTACTATTATTGATGCTAATACTACCACTATTACTAAGACTGCCACTACTACTGCTACTCCTACTGTTACCACTACTGCTAATACTACTGCTGCAACTAATACTGCTATTACTACTGCTACCATCACTGCTACTACTATTGCTGCAACTCCTA
>Ga0136643_10014085_pt1 | contig 11985 bp, 10 predicted proteins | sample TergutLab28metaG_FD_96883 | JGI IMG/M metagenome (GOLD analysis project Ga0136643, IMG submission 96883) | Labiotermes labralis P1 segment gut microbial communities from Petit-Saut dam, French Guiana - Lab288 P1 (version 3) (version 3) | ecosystem: Host-associated > Arthropoda: Insects >...
AACATGTTTCGGGTGGTATTTCACCTATCATCAGAAGCTCATAACACTGTATCTACAGTATCTGGCATCAATGAGACCTGTACTGCTAACTGTCGTGAACGTGGCTGGGCGGGAACGGGAGTAAAGGTCTCATTAATGCCAGATACTGTAGATAGTGTTATGAGTACCTGATGATGGGTGAAATACCACCCGAAACATGTTGAGCAGTTGACAGATTTAAATAAAATATATTCTGGGGCATCTTGTTGGGTAATTATTGCCACACTGTCATAGCACAAACGAAATTGCGGTTATTCTGAACAGACGTTTTGAGACAGTGTTGACGAATCTGCTCTGAAGATTATACGACCTAGGTTCTATAAACATCGCGTCATTGGGTTCGAAAGTGTTATGCTCGAGGTCCGTAGTACGGTATACTTAAAAATTTTGTGCCATCCGTATGTTACTATACGCAAACGGCTCAATCGCATGTCTAGATTTAGGGGTGTCATAGAAACAATAGCACGCATGCGCAGTGAATTTCATTCCACCCATGTTCTTGCGAGGCTTTGTGAATATTCATCGCTCTGATTGCAGCAAACACAGTGAAAATTCTACAACCAGGACGGGTTTAAAACATTTTGGGGCGCACTGTAAAACAAAATTTGTGGTCCTTGTATACAAGAGTTGATTGACCATAAATGTGTAAAATAAACTGAGACAAGGCCTTTTGAAACATTTTTGTCTTGTGCCAAATACGATGCAGCGTGAAAATATAATAGTCGCGAGATTTCTGTTGCACTATAGCGCACAGTAATGACTGTGAATGTGAATGTGAATGTGAATGTGTTTGTAGCCTTATTTTCGCTACAATATAAAAAATTTTCACTTTATGACATCTTAATCATTAAGTTTTCATGACCATCCGGGAAACGTTCAATGCCACAACATATGTCCCTTTTTCAAGACGTATATGTGGCTAATCGATTGTTCTATGAAGGAATTCTGAAAAATTCCTCTAGTAAAACCAACCAGATGCACCAGTGTAAATAATATATTTTATTTTAGAATGACACTCTACATGTTGTCAAACAGAACTGCTGTCTGCTTGCTAGCGGGTACCCGCTAGGAAGCAGACAAATGCTTGTTGCTGTATGTATAGTCTTGAACTCCTGATGATGGACGGAAAGACCGTCCGAAACATGTACAGTGTCATTCTAAAATAAAATAAAATAAATTTTATACATTGGTGCATCTATATGCTATTACTTTGGAAATAATATTACGATGCACTGCCCTGTGAACGTCAAATCTGAAAAATTCCTTTAATACGAAGTCTATAAACTCGGACTGCATTGAAATAGATTTCATTCCGTTTGAATAAATATCGATTTCATTGGGAATTATTTTACCACAAACTTTTAGTGACCAAGTTCTTGAACGGTCCCAAATTTAGCGTCTGAAAAAAAAACTGTCAGCGGTTAGAGTAATTGCGTTAACCCTAAACTGGCCTTGCCAACAACTTGAGACGCTACATTTGCGCAGTACCTTCCAGTTCAGGGTATTCCCACATCAACCTTTCACTTCTGCACTCATGTTTCCGTAGCCTTAATGTATGTGGCTTACGTCACGACGTCCGTCGCTGTATACTGCTCTCATGTCCTCACTTACTTAACATGCCTTATGTTCAAACATTTTCTTGAGTACTTCCTGTTACTTTATCTATAAATAAAATAGGCGTCCTTATCCTTCGTCATTGTTACAGGCGTAGTGTTTCGTATCAGACTCTAAAATTTGAAACGTAAAACAACTCGGTCCGTCCGCAGTTGGTCTGCTAGACGTGCTTGGCACAGACCACACTGCCTCCTGCAATTTCCCGTAATTGCTGCTGCAGGTCTTCTAATATTACCGCATAAATGAATGGCTCCCCGGATTGTAATCTGACCCCGCAACGAATACTGTAACTTCCAACGGCATAAAGGAACTTGCAGGGGGATGGGGATAACCAATCACAATGAAGGTGAAGTGTAAAAAATGTCAGCATATGAATGTTGAAAGAGACTTGCATACAAACAAGTAATGTTTTTTGAGTCAAAGAGAATTCTTGTGAAAGTAGGGTATTTATCTTCTAACAGTATATCTGAGCCTTCATTCGTCACTGATCTTAATTTGTGTGCTTTTCATACTCATTTAAAAACACGTGCTCTTGCGCTATTTTGTGAAATGCGACTTCGTCGCTAATTGGATTGCTGTGATAAAGATTCATGCAAAAAAATACGATTATATTATGAAAGGTTTCTCTTTAGAACCATGGAGCTCGATATCGGTGTTTAGATAGCGGATTCTAAAATCAGAACCTGCATTAGTTGTTGGGTCAGACATTAGTTGGTTCTTTTGTTTCGTAGCTTACATATCGTCCAAGGAAAGGCATACATGTATGTTCAGCAACATGGTGTACATCCGTGCGTTGTCTTATGTAGTTTCAGCTTTTCATCTATCTGACACATTTTCACGTAACTTGGTATGGACTATATGACACCACCGAGCTGTATGTTTGTTAGCAACAACTGTTATTTTCAACTTCCTACAATCGGTAATAATAAAAGGCACCAAAATATTGTGGATTGAGAAGTAGCAAAAAGCAGTCCCGTTACAGGCCTGGAATGGCCTAGAGGTTTCCAGGATGTTAAGGTTCCCAGATTTCATGACAACGGCATAGGATGGTGGTAAGTTCAGCCCTACCAACCGGCCGCCTTTACCCCCAGGAAATGCTCCTGGTATCCATTTCTGTTAGAGGCTAAGTCGAACCTAGAGCCATAGTGCGATCGGAAGAATTTTATGTCAATGAAAAATTCCAGTGACATCAGCTGTGATCGAACTAGGGACCTTCTGATTTGTAGCACAGCGCGGATTGAGAAGTAGGCTTTATGAATTCTACCCGGGTAGAAACAACCGCCCTGTGAAATCCCAAAAAATTGCCTGTGTAGCATATGCGGAAAACCGGCATTGACAATTTGTATTCAGCAAGCGAAAAACATATCAAAAACAGAACCGAGCGGAAAAAGACTATTAAATAGGCGAAGGTCCGCATTGGACTGTAGTGCCATCGAGGCAGAAGAAAAGCCAAAAACACAACGCTTGATTGTAGCACTTTTGTTAAGATATGCGGGAAACACAAAACAGTGAGCTGTGACAGTACAGAAACCCCCCGATTCAACGCAATTTCAAGTTATGAAATTTCTGGCTTACGCAGTTTTAAAAAAAATGTAAATGAACGAATAACATTTTTGAAACCAGCACCAAATGTCTTCTTCCGGCAAATAAAGCACAATGAGACAAAGTTGGCAGAAGAATATTGCTGGACCAGACTGCTCACATAGTCACTCATTCTATCAGTCAGTGCTGTGTTATAGCTGTTGAGTGTGATGATGCTTGATTTAATGGCTGTGTTATCATGCTACATTTTGACACATAAATTGCCCAAAAGCGTGACTTTAGAGCACGTTAGTGGCAAAGTGGCAAAGTCGGATCATGAAAGGAACACAAAAGATTATTTTATGGCTCGACAGCACACTATGGACCAAGCCCTCCTCATTATCGACGCTTGACGATCACACGCAAACCCACCACCCTGGCCAGAACTCCTCTGGACGAATGATCAGACCGACGCATAGAGCTCTACCTTACAACACAACACTGACAAGGGACAGACATCCATGACCCCGGCGGGAAATGAACCCGCAATCCTCACAAGCGAGAAGTCGGTCACCTGCACCTTAGACCACGTGGCCACTACACAGTGGACACAGAACAAGAAATTAAATAGAAGTTTGAAAATGCGCGATTTCAGGCTCCCGCCGCTTGTAAATCAGATCTGCGCTCTTTTGGGAATTTACGCAGCGTAGAATGTTATTTTCGTGACGATGCTTCGGGCCAACCTGTCTGTCCCATCTTCAAGGGTTCTGCTTGACCCTTGGAGATGGGACAGACAGATTGGCCCGAAGCGTCGGTACGAAAGTAACATTCTACGCTACGTAAAATCCAACAGGCAGATCTGAAGTTTGAGAATGATCAAATCCTAACTTCTCTTAATTGATAATTCAACTGATCTACTTCATCCGTGAAAACAAACTTGAAAGATCATGAGATTATGGAAGATCATGTTAGAGGTTCAGCAATTCAAAAATTAAAAAAAAATCTAAAAAGAAACTTGCAAGTGCTGTGTTTGAAATGGAAAAGTTTTACCCTTGTGGGTGGAGGACCAAATGTTTAAAAAAGTGTACCGCTTTGCCTACTAACAACTAAAGTAAAAGTTAGTAGTCTTTTTGAAGATATAAAGTAAATATCAAGTGATCCAGAAGCAAAGTTCGTGGCTAGTAACGGGCGGTTTCACAGACTTAAACTCGTTAAAATTTTCATCACGTGAAACTGAAAGGTGAGTTGTAGGTGCAAAAATAAGGGCAGAAGAAACATATCCTTAGATATTGTCATGTTAGACCAGTACACGCACTCTACATTAGTTATTTCATAGAACACAACGGCGATGACGAACTTCATGATCATATCCTTAGATTTTCAGAAATATTATAGAAAGAGGTAGTTATTTATGCGCCCCCAGCACATCTGTAACGTGGGTGAAATTTTATTATTCAGGGAAAAATTGGTTATTGGAACCTAAATTTAAAAAAAAAACATAATAATACAACAATATTGGGATTCAAAGCAGCGAAAGTTCAGCTAATGCTTCTGCTTGAGGGTAATTCACGCGGCAGCTTGCCATTGTTTACCATTCACACAATTCTCGTTCATTACAATAACAGAAGCGAGACTACGATTTCAGTTTATTACCGATCAAATCCCAAGATTTGAGTCACAGTAGCCCTTTTTTAAGGTTGGTTCACAAGTTTCTTAATTTATACATTAGAGAAGTATTGTAGGGAAAACAATTTTCTATTCAAAGATTTGCTAATCTTCGGTAATTCTTCTGGTCTCTTTCCTTCAAATCCTGTATCAATCGTCCGGCCCATGGATCGGGGGTTCTTTGCAAATTGAAAGCCTGTTATCTAAGAAATAACTTTCGCTTTTTATTTAGAATGGATTTTCTGTTGCCGATATTGCGAAACGTGACTGGTTTGGAGGCGCGGATTATCTGTATATTAAAATATTGGCCACGTTTGGAGGTCGTAAATGGTAGAAAAAAGGGGAGAATGTATGGTTGTACATTCAATAACATCATATAAAAATACACAACTAATTTTTCTGTAAACCCCCACGTCATCCTCACACCATCCTCTACTGTCGGTTGGTTACTTTGTCGCCCTTTTGCCCATTCTTTTTGCCACCATGACTTTTGCTTTGTTTCCTTTGTTTCTTTTTCGATTGTTCAGCCAGTCCTATCAGTTTCTCCGCAAATTGTTCAAAAGACTTAATTTTTTGTGTTATTACGCCTTCATATTTAAATGAATTGGAGATTTTCTTTAATTTCTGTAGACTATTCTCCTCCATTTTGTGGGTTTTGTGAATATTTTATGACTTACTGCCAGTTACACAAATTCTCTGACAGTATAACCAGAAGGATACTTACTTAATTACATACGTACTTACTTACTCCATGGACCAGAGTCCATCTTGAGAATCTAATAGGATTTCAGCTAGTCCAGAAATTCCCCTCATTTTATGGAATCCAAAAATGCATTACCTCATTTACAAGTGCCCGCCACCTGTCCCTATCCTGAGCCAGACCGATCCAGTCCATGACCTCATATCCTACTTCCTGAAGATTAATCTTAATATTTTCCTCCCATCTGCACCTGGTTCTCCAAGTGGTCTCTTTCTCTCAGGTTTCACCACCAAATCCCTGTATACACCTATCCTCTATATGTGCTACATGCACAGACCATCTCATTCTCGATTTCATCGCCTGAACAATATTGAGCGAGGAGTACAAATACTTAAGCTCCTTATTATGTAGTTTTCTCCATTCTCCTGTTACCTCGTCCCTCTTAAGCTCAAATATTCTTCTCAGCACCCTATTCTCAAACACCCTCAGCCTACTTTCCTCCTTCAATGTAAGCGACCAAGTTTCACACCCATACAAAACAACAAGAAAAGATTCTGCACCGAATGACAGCAAGCATTCCCTGACTTCAAGCTCTTAATTTGTTCCTGAATAGAATTTTGATTTGTTAAGGTTCTTTCCAAATATTTGGAACTCTTCCGCTTTTTAAGAGGAATTATTAGCGATCTTTATACTATGACTTCGTCCTACATTCTGATCTCGAAACGTGACCATGTACTTAGTTTTATCAGCATTTACTTCTAGTCGAATCTCCTTGCTAGCCACTACCAAAGCTTCTACGTTTTCCTTTATAGTACTAAGCTTCCTCTCAAAATATTAAAATCATCAACATAAACCAAAAGCTGATGTGTACCATTGAATTTAAAGCCGTCTTGGTTTACCGGAACCCTCCTAATAGCGTACCCTAAAGCAAAGTTGAAAAGCAATGGCGATAGAGCATTTCTTTGTTTTAGACCATTCCAAATAGGAAATATGTCAGACAAATTTTTGCCTACCCGGACTCTGCTATACGTGACTGGCAGATACAGTTTTATTAGCCTTACCAGTTTCATGGAAATACCAAATTCAATGAGAAACTTATACAAGGCCTCCCTCCTAATGAATCATAAGCTTTCGCTTTCTTGAAGAGTACAAAGAGCTGATGCACTACTTCGTTCTATTCCCTTTGTCTCTCAAGTACTTTACGAATGTCTAATATATGATCTGTTGCGTCGAAATCCACATTGATGATCCCCAGTAATTTTATCTGAATATGGAATTAACCTAGACAGCAGGATGTTGGATAAAACTTTGTACGTAGTTGACAAAAGTGATATGCCCCTACAAGTACTACAATCTGTTTTATCATCCTTCTTATAGATAGGTGCAGTGATCGATTACTTCCACTCCTCAGGCAAATTCCCCTTATTCCAAATAGAAATAATAAGTGTATGGATCTCAGATCGAATTGTCCTACTTCCTGCCTCAATCAATTCTGCTGGGATTTGATCAATACCTGGTAATTTGTGACTTTTTAGCTTTTCATTAGCCGACTCAAACTCAGAGGCACTTGGCTCAGGCACTAGTGGTTCTTCTCTGTGTAATTCTATCTGCCTAATATAAGGAAACCAATGTACATTCAAGAGCTGAGAGAAAAGGTTTCTTCACCTAGTAAAAATACTGTGGGAATCTGCAAACAAATCCCCCTTCTCATCCTTTACTATATTATTTCTAGGCTGGTAACCCTTCTTAAAGTCACAGATATCACTATACAAGCATCTGATATTTTTTAACTTAATGTAAGTCTCCGTTTCATCAAATTCAGCTTTAAGATATTCCTTCTTTTTTCTGCAATGTCTACTAGCTTCACGTCTTACATTGTTTAGGTACGTACGTTGCTTTTGTTTGGATCCTGTAAGCATTGCATTTTAACCTGCTTCCTTTGGTCTAATATCGTAAAAATTCTTCATCAAACCGTGGAATTTGCTGCTTCAATTCATGCAGGCTTAAGACTCTCTTTAGCTGAGGTTTTGATATTTTCTTTGTTTTCCCTAGCCTTATTTGTGTTCTCGCTATCACTTAAGTTCTTCTCCAAAGCTGCAAACTTATTTGAGATCTTAATCTGGTACTGTTTCCTAACCCCCAGCTCATTTAGCTTCCTTAGATTAAATCCTTCCACTTCAAATTTCCGTGTTTCTTCTTTACTTGCTGCCAATATTTCCCATAATTTTGCAGCCTCCAGGTAGTGATCAGTTGCACAGTCAGGTCTTCTGAAACATTGTACATCGAGAAACCTCGGACGCCGTCTCCTGTCTACCAATATGTAATCAATCTGGTTGTGTGTCTTCCCATCAGGAGAGGTCCAGGTGTACTTATGAATGTTTCGGTATGGGAACATCGTGCTCTTAACAACCATATTTTTTTGGTGTGGAAACGTTTACTATGCTAACACGTTTATCATTACTCTCTTGATTTAGATTCTCATTCCCAAATGTGCATTTATAAATATTCTCTCTCTTCCACTTTTGCTTTAAAATATCCTCATAGAATTTTCATATTGTACTTAGGAAAATAATAAAAAAAACCTGCTCTAATTCTTCATAAAAACTGTCTTTTGAATCATCACTTTTCACCTCACTTGGTGCATGTACATTCAAAACAATGATACTACACAAGCGGCCTCTCACAACTATATATGGCATCCTGTCACTAACAAATTCTACTCTCTGAATTGCTGACGCTATTGTGTGTTGCAAAAAAAAGTCCTGTTCCCAATTGATGATTTCCGTTTCCTTTTCCATAGAAAAAATTATAATCTCCTGCTTTAACTGTGTCCTGTTTCTGGCTACTAACCTCCTGTACACCCCTTAAATCTAGTTTATACCTGGGTGCTCCTTACATTCCATGTACCAAATCTCATTCCATTCCCTTTTCCATTGCTTAGGCCGTACAAATGTGTCAGTCTAGGTCCGAGTCATGTCATGTTTCTTAACTATGCCAGTTTTTACTGTGAGGATTTGTCAACACCTCCCCAACCCCAAGCTGGAAGACCACACTTTGTCTGTTGTCTGCGACTGCTTACTCAATATGTTCGCACCTACCCTCCATATTGGAGGCCGTTCCTCCATCGGCAACCCGAGAACGCGTCAAGTCGTGGCGACAGGAACTCACCACGGAACCAGATGTATAATCATTTTTAATACTAAACTTAAAAAACTGAACACACGTTTCTACTAGTCCCACGCACTTCCCTATCCTCCTATAAGTGCATTTTCTGTATCACTCCAAACCCTTTTTGGTCTCGTAGATTTTAGTGAAATGTTAAATGCAGAAATGTGCCAAACTGTTCATTGGCATATTCCCTGTTACTTACAAATACTCTATTCAGCACTTGATTCAAACATATATACTAAACTGAATACAGCAGTTAGTAATTTCTGTTATTAGTGTTCTTCACTACTCTGCCTCATAATGCACGTATATAATTTTCTCTGATGTATTGTATTTAAATACAGTCAATAAAACTGCGATGGATGCGTAATGTGTACGGCAGAACTGTTCAAATCATACATCTTTTCTTTGCCAATATCAAGAGAGGAGAGTTCTGGGCAGAGATAACATTAATACAAATGTCTGGATATTTCTACTTGCAGACATTAACTGCATTCCAGTAGCAAAATGCTACTAAATGAGATATCATATGGACACAGCACAGAATATTCGGGTTTTATTAAGGTAAGAAATATTTTTTCTAGATAAGCGAGTGTCAAATATATGAGGAACAGCTCTGCTACACTGCGGAGTTAATTTTGAAATTTTCTACTTAGCTCTGTTAATTTGTTGTTTAATTAATTAGCATGTAAGTCTGCATATTGTAACACATATTGCTAAGTTCATATATCTAGAGTGAATTAGCCGACTGTAATTTAAATGTATTAAAGTGAGAGACGCTTTCAGAATTACATTTTTTAGAGCAAGTTTGCTTCAATTATGGTCGCTGTTAGTAAAAGTTTTATATTAGAAAAACAACAACTTGCGCTAGTGGGAAAATGTAAGTGTATAAATAAACCGAAGCGGTTTTGCGCAAGAGAAAAAAAATATAATACATTCATGAGTTTCTGTACATAACAGTATAAACACACGCCACGAATGGCTGCTTTGATTGCGAAGTGAAATTTACAGAAAAGCGTGACTGGTCGGTGGTCAGCTTGTCAGCTACCGGACAGGCATCGGTTTAGCCTGACTTCCTCTGTCGGTGGAAATTTTATACAGACTATTTCTGTGAGCCACTCAGGAAAACGTGTAGCCACAACAAGCGCTGTATTAGATATGCGTCACGGTAATTTGCACGCAATTGTCGTTGCAACTACAATGAATTAAAAACGGAAAGACCGGTAGTTTGAACAAGCTCCGTATTATACGTGTTTCAGTGCTGACTGGTACAAAATGTTTGTCGTAACTACAAGGAATTAGAAACATTTGATAGTGATAATTTTGTTTCCGAAGAACAACGGCTATTTGAATGGAAGATTAAACATGTTCGGCTTCATTTCTTGATAAGTGAGCTACTTCCTGAAGAAGACCAGAATTCTTGTCGAAAAATATAAGGATAACTGATGTTTTAACAAAGCATTTGTTAGTATTTATACGTTGATGACTAGTTACAAATACAATGGAACCTGTTTTAAAAGGAACCTGGGCGTAAGAGAAACCTGTATTTAGTAGAAAATTTACATTCCCGAGGATCTGGTGTAAAACACTTCAAAAAACCTTCAGTGAAGAGAAACTAAAGCCGAGATGGAAAACAAGAACGAGGTTTTAACAGAAATTATTATTCATTTATGTTTTGTTTGTTTCGAACCGTACTTTCGACATGACCGTTTCTTTCGATTATCAAATGTTTATCATTAGCGAGAAACATTTGCTCTTCTGGGTTCTTACGCACCGAAAATTGGTAGTAAGTTAACGAAGTTGCCGGACACCTGTCGGTTACATCTCCAATGATTAAGCAGTCAGTCCAGGAAGTGTCCTTGGACTGCTTAACCCTACTTAACGCTTGATGATAAGACCGATACGTCGTCCCGAAACGTCGGTAGCCTAATACAAATCAAATCCACGTAACATTTCAGAACATCTCACACCGTGACGGAAACCTGATATCACGCAAGGAGAAAAGCTGTGCGGTGGTGTAGCTAGGCCAGGGGAAGAGGGGAAGGGGGAAGGGTGGGCGGAGGTTTTGGAATGAAATTTTCCGAAGTTTTGGAATCTAACAGGTCAGTATATAGAAATGTGTGCAGCACCAGCCCACAAAATATTGGTACTGAAAGAATTCACGTCCCAGACAAAGGCATCCGGTAAACATTTCCAAGTTTCAACCAAATTCCAAACAGCACAATTAATCATGCTGGTGAAAGGTTTACACCCCTCAGAAAACACCAACAATATTATACTCGTATATTGTAAAGTATTTAAGGAGTTTTAATGTGTCATTTAATCGTAACAATGTCTTCAATGTCCTCTTGTGCCTGTTCTCGAGATTGATTTTAATGTTTCGTTCTGAATGCCGGTGACTGAAGTTCTCTCTTATGAGCCGTACTGATCTTGTCTGATTGGTGCGTTCCCACCCTAAGGACTTAGTACCAATCCCCCGTTGTATGTTGCAGCACTTTCCATAAGAGCTGGCTGGAGTCAATCTTCTGCATTTCTTAGGGTTATTTGTTTTGAGGTACTTGAAGTTCTAACAGAGGTGTTGCTAGAGCGATGTCTTGAAGAAGCTTTTCGGCTACTTGACCCTAAAGATGAAGACTCCACAGTCAGATGAAGCGGCGAAAATCGATCTTCCAGTGAAGCAGCTACATATCTCGGACGACAATTTCTCAGTGATCTTCATCTTCCTTAGCATTTCTCAAACGCTTTGCATAAGAATCCTTTCAAACAGTTTCTAAACGTACGTGATTTCAAGCTGCTACTGCCAAGTAGAATAAAACTGCCCTCTTCTTGGATATTACGCAGCGAACAGTGGTAATTCCTAACCAACGTTTCGGGAAAACGTATCGGTCCCATCTTCAAGGGTTAAGAATCCAAGAAGAAAGCCAGTAACCTTAGTATGCGGTGTATATAACGAAAGGTCTGGGCGGTCATAAGATTTGAGCAAAGTAAGAGCACAGTTCACTAGGGAGACTTGACTGGAAGTAAGTGCTGATAAAACTAAGTACATGATCACGTCTCGAGACCAGTATGCAGGACAAAATCAGAGTGTGAGGATTGATAATAGTACCTTCGAGAGGGTGGAAGGGTTTAAATATTTTGGAACAACTTTAACAATCCAAAATTCTATTCGGGAAGAAATAAAGAGTAGACTGATGTCAGGAAATGCTTGCTATCATTCAGTGCAGAATCTTTTGTCTTCCAGGTTGCTGTCCAGGAAATTAAAGATTAAGATATATAGA
>Ga0136643_10014087_pt1 | contig 11984 bp, 5 predicted proteins | sample TergutLab28metaG_FD_96883 | JGI IMG/M metagenome (GOLD analysis project Ga0136643, IMG submission 96883) | Labiotermes labralis P1 segment gut microbial communities from Petit-Saut dam, French Guiana - Lab288 P1 (version 3) (version 3) | ecosystem: Host-associated > Arthropoda: Insects >...
ACACGTACACTATAAACACAAGAAGTTTCACGAGTTACTGCTTTCTTCCTGAGGTGAATACATAGTCTGTTAGATAAAATTGGCACCTATATTCCGAATGGGTCATACCTTCACTAGGGAGACTCATCTATACATCTACGTACGTATCTAGGTTCCAGTTTTATCTTTTTATCTAAGCGATTACGTATTCACGCGAGGAAGATAGCAGAAGCGTTCGAAACGTCGTGCGTATAGTGTGGTGTATTTGTTTTCTTTGACAGTGGAAAAAGTTCTTGTACTTAGTGGTGTGTTAGAAGTGTCCCCTTTGTCAAGAAATTCCATGGTCCAACCCAGAACTTGTATTTGATAATTTTTGTTTCGTGGCGCAACACCCCCTAGAGGGCCAGGACCTCCTCATTATCGAGGCTTCAAGACCAGATTCACACAAAGACACACCACAGTCGGTAGGACTCATCTGGATGAGTGATCAGCCCGACGCAGAGACATCTTCCTAACACACAACACTCACAACAGACAGACATCCATGCCCCTGGCGGAATTCGAACCCACAGTCCCACGTAACGAGCAGCCGCAGACCCACACCTTAGACAGCGCGGCCACTGGGATTGGTTGAGACATTCTTATGTGCGGTAACTATTTAACGAAGTACAAGGAAACATGTTTTGTAACTCCATGGAAAGTGAATTCTGTACCATAATTAGTTTTGCAACTGTATTTGTATACCTGCAATATATGAACACTAGGCCGTGATGTATGTATAATATCAGGGGAGGAATTTTGAAGTGCGGTGTGTAGACCTGCATGCTAAGCTGAAATACACTTCCCGCTTTCTTTTTTCAAGACAAAGTAGTCAACTTTTTCGTCATTTCAAGCTTCCTTCGCGAAGTAGCTGAGAACTGCGCTTTTGTGGGTTATTACGCAGCGAGTAGTGGTAATTTCTTACCGACATGCCAGGACAACATCGGTCCCATCCTCAAGGTAAGAGTACCACTTGTCGTCAGGGTTCAGGAATCCAAAATTCTTTTGGATTCTTGAACCCAGAGGATTGAACGGATAGTTTTTCCCGAAACGTCGGTAAGGAATTTCCAATAATCCTAATGGTTGAAGAATCCAAACTCCTTTTGGATTCTTGAACTCTTGAGGATGGAACCGATAATTTGTCCCGAAACGTCGGCAAGGAATTTCCAGTAATCCTCATGGTTCAAGAATCCAGACTCCTTTTGGATTCTTGAACTTTTGTGGATGGGACCGTTAGGTTGTCCCGAAACGTTGGTAAGAAATTACCACTAGTCGTCAGGGTTCAGAAATCCAAAATCCAAAATCCTGTCCGAATGAAGCAACTTGGCTCCCTGGGGACGGATTTCATGAAATTTGGTATTTCAGTATTTTTCGAAAATCTGTCCAGAAAATTAAAATTTCATTAGAGTCTAACAAGAATAATGGGTACTTTACTTTACATTTCGGATCATATCTCGCTCAGTTCTTCTTAGAGTGAGAAGTGCTGCAGACCAAAGTTGTATAGAAAATCAAAACACACATTTTATCTTCAATAATTTCTTTTTGTTTCGAAAATCATGTAGTTTATGAGACAATGTTGAAAAATATGGTAGGGTCGGAGAGGCCACAGGTGACAATATGGGGCATGCGCATTGCATGCTGGATACATAAGGCTACAAACACACACTTAGAATATGTAATATGTTTTGCTTCTTGACGGCAACATTGGTTACACCACGCGAAGCAGCGTCGCGTTATACATACATTGCCTGTGTTTTTACATTTGGCCCTGAAATGTCAAACCTGCCGTGGTTTTGAATTTAGTAACGTGCTTGGTAGTTGTACCTAGTCCGTTGTTGCTTTGAATGCTACTTGTTCCCGCATAATAACGGATGAGGTCACGTTCCAGTAGCACCTGTCTTCGCCACCTTGCGCCATGTTACCCTAACCACGTTTACCTTTACGGAGTCCGAACTGAAATTGCGTTTCGAGGCTTGACGGATGTGATGGATTTGTTTACAAGCGTAGTTGTTTTGTGTCACACTGTTGCCCTTGTTACTTACTCCTCGTAATCCTAATAAGCTATCCTAAATGTGTCGTCATATTACAGTTGGTGTAGCAAGAAAGAGACGCAGAGGTTACACGAGGATTGTCAGGGATTGTGAGGATACGAGGTTGTTAGAACAGGCTTGGGAATGTATCCAGTGGCGGTGTTGAAACTTAGGGCAGTAGACTAGTACTGGGTGTTGGTTATTGTTTTGTTGTTGTTGTTGTTGTTGTCGTCGTCGTCGACTCTTGTCACATGGCTTTTCTTCCTGGTACTTCTCTTAAACCAAACGTGATCCCCACTGCTTAGGCTTAAACTTTCAGACTTCAGTACTTCCTGTATTACGTATGATTTTACAAGTACAGCTCTCTTTTGTTGTGAGTCTTATGAACGTTTTCCTGCCTTGGCTTATTATTATTATTATTATTATTATCATCATCATCATAATCACCATCATCCCCCTTCCTCACTTCGCCGCAGTTTAGCTGGTTCTCATCCCAGTACAGCTGTCAGTGACCAAGCACTTCTTAAGAACTGCTCTGCAAGAAACTTTCTGTTTGTACTGTGTGCATTAAGTATTAGTGTCTCCTACATTAGGATATATAGAGCAGGCGGAGATTAAGCGATTTTCGAACTTCTATGTAATTTGTATGGAATAACACCCATTGTGGATAGCACTGGTGGCATTTTATAGGCAGTTGTCGGTGGCCATGTTCTTGTAAGCTCCTCTGTCAAGTCTGTGCTGTGAAGGCTGTGACTGCGGGGAATCGATGCATGTAGTAAGAACGCTTCTGTGATAGTTCCCGTCGGTATAGCTACGTCCGGTTTATTGTGACGGGTAGGTCGATCAGTGACGTTGGCCCTTGCGAAGTAGAGATTATGAGTTCTTGAAGACGGATTGTGGCTTATATTTATAATACGGCGTTGGTAGTCCCTTTGGCAGCCCGCAGTTGCTAGCCAATTCTTGATGGGCAGTGAATTATTTCAGGAATAATAATAATAATAATTATTATTATTAGTTAGTAGTAGTAGTAGTAGTAGTATTAGTGCTGCTGCTACCACCACCACCACCACCACCACCACTACTACTACTACTACTCAAAGAATGTGGCCGTTACTGTTATTAGGGTGTTTTAAACTGTCGATTTTTCTTCTTCTTTCTCTTCTTATTATTATTATGTTCGTCACCCAATAATGCAGATTAGGTTCCTCATGATCCCTGGTCAGGTTATGTCGCTAACGACTATTCCTATTATGATTTTTGTTGCTGTGTTATTGGTACATAATAATATAGGGTGTTTGTGTCTGTCTGTGGCGGCCATAACTCATCAGCAAGTAACGACAAGAGCCTGAACCTGTGGCAGTAGTGTCAGCATTACTACGACAGTTCATCGTGCAGAACATAACTGCAGTCGGTCGAGGGGAGCAGGTTTCGTCCACGGATAGTCAACAGCCTAGGCCTGAGTGAACCTCCTGGTGTTCTTCACCGGGGTTACAGCGGCTGGCATGTGAAGTTAACGACTGACGTCCATCTAGGGCCAAGGCTAAGAATGCGTGGAACTTTACCTCTTCTCCCACTACATGCCTTTGTGGTGTCGACATGAACTATTGTTGTTGTTGTTGTTGTTGTTGTTTGGACCGTGGCAGCTCCGTTTATGTTGTCTTCAGCTGACAGTCGGTACGTTTGTGTTTCATATGCTAGACAGTGTTACAATTATAAAGATATAATCACACACTGAATCTAATAATTTTGAGCCTTACTTGTATAGCGTAGGAGCGAGAGTTGTGTGTGTGTGTGTGTGCAGGGAATATGCCATATGTACCGTAGAGTGGCAAAAGCGGGTTTGCGAAATGCTCACATTTTTATAATGTGTTGAATGGAGGATTAGTGTTAATTGAATGAGCGATTTTACTGATGACGACATTTGGAACGAAGGCGATGTTTAATATCGTGCGTGGTGCGGAAGTGTTGCAATGCAAGTCGTTCCTCGTACTAACCCTACCGACGTTTGTGTGTGTGTGTGTGTGTGTGAAAGATTTCAAATGCACAAAAGATATTCATAAAAATTTGCAAATGAAGCCCAGACTGGGCGCGATGACCTTCCCGTTTATCGTAGAAGGCCTGAAAATGGAGGATTTCAAACCTTCAGTAAAACTGGATCTGTTGGTGCTGGACCTGATGATCAGTGGATAGCATCGTGTTGTTGTTCACAGCTGCCGAGACTTCTTAATGAGCTTATTAATGTGGAACACGTCATTTGGTTAAAGACCGTAAAATGTGTGTTTACACGTGTGAATAATAAGATAGGACATGGATGTATTTGTTACTGATAATAGAAATTAAGTAAAAATCTGCGGGCTTGGCAGATATATCAGAATCACTGAATATTTACACGCAATAAGTGGTTCTAAGCCAAACCGGCCATCTGACTAATTATTCATATGTTTAGAGAATGTAATGCTTTACCATCAGCCACATTTCACGATCCTGTGACAGTATGTGTTTGCTTTCAGATATGCCTGTCATGGATTGCGATGTTTTCTTTGTTGTGTATTGTCTGCTTTCTTTCTTTGTTTCTTTTAGTTTAACTTTGACTTTTAATGAAATCAGTTGTAGCGTTTTGGTTTTCTTTATTATATGTCCTCGATGTGTTGTAAAGGCTTGTCGTCCCGAATTTATGCTGGCATTGTAAGTGGCTACTAGGCCGTTGATTCAGCTCGTAAATACGTGAAGAACTGAAAGTATTGAATTCAAATAACTACAGGTGTGTTATATTAGCAAAATTTGAAAGGTTCCACGCATGCCAGATTCTTACCCACAGAAGTTCTGTGAACGTTCGCCTTCTGAATGCTCCGAATTTTTCTGAATGGCTTGAAACTATCACGTATAATTTTGTTTTTCCTGGTTACTGTTATTAGATTTCGGAAGTGGAGCTTCGTGTCACTCCCGCTTCAGAAGTTCACATGTCCACCTTGTTGCTAATATTTATTGTAGAAAATTCAAAACCTGAGCGTCTGGTGAGGTCTTTAAGCGCGTAGCCGTTTGAATAATTCCGTAAAGGCGTTTTTTGGCTCTCGAGTTGAGAGATGCTTTGAGTTAGTCGAGTGCGGCCAGAGAAGCGACATAATCTTCGGTAATTTACCGAAGCCTAAAACCTGAAATATGGAATGTTATGTTTGATCAGCTGTTTTAGGTTGTCAACACAAACGTCACATATTACAGTGATATATTCGTCGTAAAATTGGATGTGTGCGGTCTAAAGTTGCCTGAAACATGCGGACTGACATGTACAGACAGATGTGATCTCCTCTGTATGCGTTTTTTGTGTACTTCATGCATGGAATACATATTAACTAGATTGTTTTAGATACTATGGAAGTGGTCACGTTATGTTTTAATTCCCATCTCTGTACCCATATGTAACCTCGAATGAAGCTCACACAAAACGTGTGATTGCTTATACCAAGATTTTGGTATACTTGGAGTGCTTTTGAAGCTTATGAATGTTAGGTTCTCACAGCCGTTTTGTTGAATATTCAGGTCTTCTTGGGTGTTGTACATGCCGACTAGTAAACACTGAGGTTTCGAAGGATCGTGATCTGGAACTGACTACTGTCGTAGGTGAAAGCACTACGATCATTCGAAGCGGGTGTTAACTATTACATTTAACGGGAGGTGAGCTACCAGTTTGGCCAATACAGGTTAAGTAGTCGATCCACAAAACTTGAATTTCTCATAATATAACTTGGCTTGCGACCGCGAAATCATGACATGTCGTATAGCAAGATCTGTCAACAGAGGTCATTGCCTACTAATTACTTTTTGCCTTGAATGCACCGAGTTTTTGATATCAACCCCGCCTTCATCGATGTGTGTGCCGTAACATCCATTTTATGTCTGTGTTGCGTAAGTACAGCCATGTGTTTTGTGCCGTTCAGCGTTACGTATAAACTGTTATGTAAACATTTGAACATGCTTTTTTTCTACCTCAATACACATAGACACGGGGAGAACTGAATGTCGAGGTGTTCAATGTATGTTACATGCACAGTGTAAAGGAACCTAAACCCGTCCCCAGCGCACATAAACCCTACATCACTTCTGTTAGTATTTATGATAATTCGAGCTGATCAATTGATTATATGTATCTTAGGCTTTCTTTACGAGGTAAAATTGAACTCCTTATTTAGAGACGACGTCAGTTCGGCTGTGACGTGGTATCAGCGTCGTCTTGTTTGATTTTTAATGAAATTTGGTATGGGAGTTCTTTATGAAAAAGCCATCGAGCAAGCATTGAATTTCGTGACGATGAGGTGCGGGAAATCTGTACAGTATGTGGCGATGTATTATGTTCCTGTCAGTGTTTGTTTGTGATACCTTCTGTTTGTATTAGAACTTCATAAACATAGTCATAACATTTGAGGTTTTCCAGATGGTGGAGATTCGTGTTACAGTTTTATGGGCAAATTCACCGCGCAGTAAGGTAGGTTGTGTAGCAATGCTTTGGAGGGACACAGGGCCTACTGTCTCCTTGTTCAGTACAGAGACTGACACCGTGCAGTCTTCAGAACAAGACGTGTTTGGTTGTACCATGTAGTTCTGACAGTGGTGTAACATGCCAGACGTCGCTGACGTAATGTTAAACTACTTCCACCACCATTGCAAATCGAACATACCACACAGCGTGCTGTCGTCTTCGGGTGAAACTTGAGGATAAAAGCATACTGTAGGTATACTTTATTTGCAATGGCGATAGAAGTAGTTCAATATTATGTCAGTCATGTTTCGCAGAATGTGTTTGTTTTCGCTTTCCTTTCGACGTGGAGTAATAAACGGGCAGTCAGCAGCATTTAAATTACTTATTATCGATTACTGAACTTTAACCCGGGTTTCATAATTGAAGTGACACTTTACTAAGCGTTTTTATTTGCTCTTACGTTTGTAGTTTCTTGTTATAACCAACCCCACAGTCTTAATATATATTTCTGTGACCTCTACTGTATAGCATCTGTGACAGAATCGTTGATGAAATGGAGGGAATTTTCATTGCCCTTATCGAACTACCAGGCCAGTATTTTCGTTGAGGAACGGAGGTGTACCACGAAGGAGCCAGACAGTATAGGTGGTGTACCGGTCAGGAGCTGAACCGGGTAACTTCGGATTACAAATATGCTGCTACTCTTAGAACGCTACGCAGCTCATCAGATTTATCCTACGACTGAGGAATAAAAGTTAGGTGAAAGGGAAACCGCTGGAGACATTCTTATTTGAACCTTTAACCTTTTACAGGCGAAACGTAATCTGCTTTATATAAGGAATCAGTCCGTACCGCGCCGTAAACACTTTCCACCACGGTTATAAAAAGCCATTCAGTTAATGATGTATAAAGCAAAGGTTGCTGTCTGTTCTGCCTGCAACACGGACACTACTCAAACAAGCCCGACCGCACCAAATCTCCAACACACAGCGAACCAAGAACAAAACGACCAATGTGGTAATACAACAGCATAGTCGCAAGCTCCTGATGATGGATATATTAATGTCTGAAACATGTTGAGTACATAAGAAGTGAAATAATATGGCAAATGACATCAAGTTGTTCTTTTATTCTTCATCCCAAACAACGTAGTTTGTAAACTATTGGTGATTGTGCGTTACTTTTAATAGTTTACAATATATATATATTTAGTTTCAAGTAATATTTTTGATTATGTGAATATTACTTTATCAAATTTGAGAAATAGTGCATCTCGTGTTGGCTTTCATTATACGAATGTGAATATTATTTTAATAACTTGTAGAGGAAGTCTGTCCTGTTACATGCCAAGCAGGAACAGGGATGAGGTAGAGATACTCCTTTAACCTCGGCGCTAGAAGGGGGTGGGTGATTACCGCCACGCCCCGGCCACTTTACCTCCGGGAAGGAGATCCGGTACCAGGTGTACAAGAGGCCGCGTGGGCCTTGGGGCCGGTCTGGACGGGTACGGAATGTCTTGCCCCAACTGGAATTCGAACACCGGATCGTTCAGCCTATAGCGAGTCGCTATGCAGTCCGCCAGTTTGTATAGGGCGGGTCAAATTAACTGTAATATTAGCTGGAATAAGTGCTGGGATTATTTTATATAGATTACCTATCCGAGGAATATTAGTAGATAGAGTAAATAAATGGAAATGAAGGTAGACATGTTTTATATGGCAAGTTTATGTAGTAAATTCATGCAAGACGCGTTCTGTAGCGACAGATGTACCTCCTCTTTGCGTTCCTTGTGATGGTGTTGAATTGTACAGCCAGAGGCTGTCTTAAGAGGACGTATGCGAGTAATTACTGGTTTGTATTGTAGTATCTAACGACAATATGATTGACGTATTGCCTACCTGATATTTAATAAGCAAAGAGAAAGACCCGTTTCTCTCTGTACCGTTCTATACATGTTCAGGCCATCGGCAACGTCGCTCTGCATTCTGCTGCTAACACACAGTGTGGGCTTCATATGGCCTGCATTGGCTGCAGACGTGATTGGCAATATGAATGCTGGTAGTGACTGGCCTGACAGTGAGATGCAGCGTATTGCCTCTTAGAGTCACCATTGTTGTTTAACTACGTAAATCGAGATAGTTCAGTGAGTGGGGTTCGGTTACAGTCAGAAGCAGTACGACGCCCGGATCGGTACATGTCCCGACCAGTCTGTACGGAGGCGTAGGGGAGTGTTGATAAGCCTGGATGCACAAAGCCGTCGCTTAACCTTCAGGAATACCGAGAAAATTTTCTTTCGAATAGAGTGCTGAGGAGAATCTTTAGGCGTAGGAGGGACGAGGTAACAGGGGAGTGGAGGAAGCTGCATAATGAGCAGTTTAATGATCTGTACTGCACACCCAGTATTGTTCGGATGATAAAATCGAGAAGAATGAGATGGGCGGGACATGGAGCGCGTATTGGGGAGAGAGGAGGCGTATGCAGGGTTTTGGTGGGGAAGCCTGAGGTAAAGAGCCCACTTGGGAGACCCAGGCGTAGATGGGAGGACAATATTAAATGGATCTTCAGGAAGTAGATGTGGGTGTATGGACTGGATCGAGCTGGCTCAGGATAGGGACAGGTGGCGGGCATTTGTGAATGTTGTAATGAACCGTCAGGTTCCATAAAATGCGGGGAATTTCTTGAGTAGCTGAAAACCTGTTAGCTTCTCAAGAAGGACTATGCTGCATGAGTAAGTATGTATCTTCTGTCTCTTGCTTGGTATATGCCTTGCTCCTATCAACTGCCTCTAATTTTCTTTTATGGAGCAACAGACCACATCGGTCCTAGGACCCCCCCCCCACACACACACACACAAATTGACACTCACGATACGACTCCTCTCAACGTGTGATCAGCACGGCACAGAGGTTGCTGCCTACAGAACGCACAACAAAGACAACAGACGAACATCCATGCTATCAGCGGGGTTCGAACCTGTGGTACTACCAATCAAGCGGCTGCAGACCTACGCCTTAAACCGCGCGGCCACCGAGTTCGGCTCTGTGTTTAATTATCAGTTTGGTGTATACTGTACCGTACGATGTCCATAATTATGCAAACCTTCACGTTTTTCTTAAATTATGTCATTCTACCTATTATTGGGAATGAGGGAGTAGCACTGTAAAACACCTGTGCGACAAAATAATATACATACAGGCATTGTTGCTGCCAGATTTTGAGGTTTTCATGGTGGTAAAAGTTAGCAGTGTGACCTTGTTTATGGCTTCATGAGATTTAGCAAATAATAACCATTGGTTCGAATAAACCTGCCGCCTCCATTTTCAGGTAGACGTGCCGATGATAACTAACTAACGAACGAATTAAATACCTAAACAACCAGCCCACAAACCAACCAGCTAAGAGCCAACTTTTCACTTACATAGAGAAAATTTATTGATAAGCTAATGAATATATTATTAGCATTTTAATATACTCGAGAATTTATTGTGTGTGTGTGAGTGTGCGTGCGTGTGTGTGTGTGTGTGTGTGTGTGTGTGAATGTGAAGAAAGGCCGCTGGCCGCTATCTTGAGCCCAATGAATTCATCTCACTACGGATGAACCTGGCAGCTTCGTCTTCAGGGTGGAAATTTCCTACCCAGGAGATGGAGGTGGCAGATTTCTTCAAACTTGGTAAATATCTTCTTATTTCTACGGCGTCATAACCCCACAATCTTGGACGTCGCGACTGTCTGATACATAGTTACTGTTTTTGAAAACTGGGCGCTAGTGAGAAGTACAAGAAGTGATAACGTAATGTATTTAGTCAACCACAACACATATATAGTCATTAATACATAGTTGGCAACATGTTTCCATTCTAGTGAACCATCTTCAGGCCAAAACTTAGCACTGAGTGCGTGCGCACTGAGTGCTAAGTTTTGGCCTGAAGATGGTTCAGTAGAACCGAAACATGTTTCCAGCTATGTATTAATGACTATATATGTGTAGTGTTTGACTGAATACATTACTTTATCATATTGTAGAGTCCAGTTGAAATGTGATGGCACACGGTGACGCATGGGAGGGGAAGTGAAGGGGAAACTGGCAAATGGAGTGGGTAGCCAGTACCCTTCACAATACCTCGGAACATGGTGTATCCAGCATTACTACCGCTGATGCGCCCACCTCAGTTGCCAGTAGTTGACAGAACTGACGCCCCCGCCGATTTAAACGGACTCGTCCGTTTCGCCGAAAGACGAAATCTGGTTTCTGCGCGTGTGCCCTCACATTTCAACTGGCCTCTATAACACGACGGGATGTCTCCTATTAAAAAAAGAGCAAGAAATGCTTACGCGGTAACTGACGGTGTAAAAGAGATACTGAACCCGCTGGGGGGCGTCATATGCAGCAGTACGCTTACATCAAAAGCGCCAGCTAAATGGCTTCATTCAAACGTCTTTCAAACTCTCTGGTTATGACGTTTGATATCACGGGAACAATCACTGGCTAACAGCAGTTTGCTCTCTGTCCAGTAAAGTGAACTCTAGTTCTTATAAAGCCTAGATCTAGAGCGCGCGCACACACAAACACACACACACACCACACACACACACACATTACTCACACCACACACACATACACCACACACACACACACACACTCACACACACACACACACACACCACACATACACACACACACGAAGGCTGATTGAAATGTTTCAAGACTGATTTTTTATTCAGAATCAGGTTCCTACTCTACAGGCCGTACAATTTTTTCTTTTTCAAAGTAGCGTCCTTCACATTGAATACATTTTTAGAGCGTTTTTATAAACGATTCAGACACATGAAATAGATTGTTTTGTGACATCCCTTTTGGCGCTGCGGCCGTGGCGTTTCTCATTTCATCATCTGAAGAGAACCGCTTTCCGTTCAATTGTCTTTTCGGTGTTGGAAATGCCCAGAAATCACATGGCGCTAAGGCCGGGCTATATGGAGGATGTTGTAGTGCTGTCCCACCAATTTCAGTCATTGCTGCCATTGCCACAGCAGCAATATGTGGCCGGGCATTATCCTGGAGCAAAAACCACTGTTTCGTGAGCAAATCCGGTCTTTCCTTCCTCATGGCTCCACGCAAATGGGGTTTCAGGACTTTGGGTGTAAATGAAGTGATGTGGAGTGAACTGGCGTGATATATGTGAAGTGATTTTGTTTTGAAGTGAAGTGAAGTGAAGTGAGTTACGTTGAAGTTCTTAGGGACAAAAGTACCATGTACATTACGGTGACCTTATATTGAGGGTATTTGATTGTATTGTGACTATTTTATTTGGTGTGTATCTTGTACTGTGGTTGTTTTAACGTGTTTTGTAATGTGTGGGTGTGTGTATGTGTGGGTTTTGTAATGTGTTGTGTGTATGTGTGGGTTTTGTAATGTGTGGGTGTGTGTATGTGTCGGTTTTGTAATGTGTTGTTGTGTGTATGTG
>Ga0136643_10014088_pt1 | contig 11984 bp, 7 predicted proteins | sample TergutLab28metaG_FD_96883 | JGI IMG/M metagenome (GOLD analysis project Ga0136643, IMG submission 96883) | Labiotermes labralis P1 segment gut microbial communities from Petit-Saut dam, French Guiana - Lab288 P1 (version 3) (version 3) | ecosystem: Host-associated > Arthropoda: Insects >...
CTACTTTATTTATTAGCTCACCCTTGACGTATATTTGCAACAAATCCCTATCCTCGGGAATTTTTCCAGATCATATGAAATATGCAGTGGTAAAACCACTATTTAAGAAAGGTGACAAATCAGAAGCTTCTAACTATAGACCCATATCTGTTTTAAGTTCCTTTTCTAAAGTACTTGAAAAAGTCATGCTTAACCAACTCCAAAATCATTTGAACAATTACAAGATTTTAGCAGAAGAACAATTTGGTTTTAGATCTAATTTCACAACAAATAATGCCATATATAAGCTGGTAAATGAAACCCTAAGTGCTTTAAATAGTAAACTTATGGTAGGTGGCATTTTCTTTAACTTAGAAAAAGCTTTTGACTGTTTAAACCATAATATTCTGTTATCAAAATTGCAATTCTATGATGTTCATGGCAAAGCTAAATCATGGTTTGAATAGTACTTAAACAACAGATATATGAGAGTTTATACTTCGGATGGAGGAACAAACGAGATCAACTTTTCCCCATGGGACCCGATAACTGATGGTGTTCCTCAAGGATCAGTTTTGGGTCCACTACTGTTCCTCCTATATGTCAGTGATCTGCCAAAGACCGTAAATGAAAACACTGTGCCCATACTGTTCGCTGAAGACACAAGCATAATAGTAAAAAGCTCAAACTTAAAAGAATTTCAGAATAATATGACCATGGACTTTAACTGTGTAAATCAGTGGTTTAAAATAAACTTACTCTCCATAATTGCTGACAAAACCCACCACATCCAATTTAAAACAAAAAATAAGCCAACCTGTGATATAAACATTGTATGGAATGAAAATCTAATAACTGCTTTACCTAAAATTAAATTCCTAGGCATATACATACAAGACTCAACAAAATGGAACTATCGTATTGATTACATTATCCCAAAACTGAGTTCAGCATGTTATGCAATGAGAAGCATAAAAACAGTTAAGTCACTTAATACATTAAAAACTATTTACTATTCCTCCTTTAACCTTTTGGTGCCGGAATTATTTTTTTAATTTTAGCACACCCTGTATATAAAATGTGAATAATACAGGAACCAAATACGTTAGAATTATGAAACAAACCGCATTTTGAAGAGAAAGAAACAGAGAGTATATACCATGTTTAAAATATTCAGTTCCTATATTTGTTGAATAAATATATAAAATGCAACTTTAGAGGTTAGCGGTGCGGTACGACCACTATAGTTGACATTAGGCTTCAAAAGGTTAATGCAATTATAAGTTACAGATTACCCTTTTGAGGAAACTCACCACACACAATTCAAGTTTTTAGAATTCAAAAAAGGATAATCAGGATTATGTTAGGCTGCAAACAGAGGGTTTCATGCAGGAATTTGTTTAGAAGATTGAACATTTTACCCATTTCATCTCAAAACATACTTTTACTTATGCTTTTTGTAATAAAAAACAAAAATCTCTTTACTTTGAACTCATACCATTACACAATAAGTACAAGACAACTGAATAATTTTTATCAGCCCATGACAACCTTTACCACATACCAAAGGGGAATACATCACATGGGTATTAAGATATTTAACAGTCTTCCTCAGTCCATTAAGGATGTATCTAATAATGCTAGAAAATTTGAAATCTGCTTAAAACGATTTTTGCATACACATTCTTTTTATTCAATAGAAGAATATTTTCAACATAAATCTGACTAATGTTCCACAAATGGTCTTACTACAGAAAATTTGCTATTTTCACTCTCATGATTTTGTACCTATTACATATTATACCTATTTGTTTATTAACTCATGTACTAAACTTGGAATCAGTTGCTTGACTCCAACCATATATATATGTATAAACGCTAACATGTTCTATATCCTACTTATTGTACTTACTTGGATTTATGGAGTGCAAATAAAATATCAATATCAATATGCCAGTAAGGATTTACAACTTTACACCACATAATATCCCAGAAGAGTGCATATCTTGCCTGCATCACTGCAGAAGCCTGAAATCACATGGTATCAGTTAGCCATCAATCAATAATTTAAGATCACATTTCTTGGAGAACACAGTATCTTTTCAGCTGCATCTCAGCTTCAATTTGAGGACTTTTCATGAAAATTTGTAAATTCCACTCTCTGTACATGCAGTACAAAATACGTTAGTTTTATTGTGAGCAGTTAGTAATTAAGGACACCTTACTTGGAGAACAGAGTACTTTCTCAGCTGTATCTTGGCTTCCGTTCGAGATGGATTTTCCTAAAGGATCATACCTCGCCCTCTCCACGCACACATTACAAATGGTGTAAGGTTGGTTGCAATCATTAAGTAACTAACTACCTGGAGAACTTATTGGCTGTATGTCGGCTTCTATTGGAGGCAATTTTCTGATGCACTTTCCACATGTGCCCTACAAATATGAACTTTTGGTTGCCATTGATTAGTAATTAAGGGCACTGTACTTGGAGAAGTTAGAATTTTGTCAGATGTACCTTGGCTTTCATTTGTAGGAGTCTCCTAAAACTTCATACCTCATAATATCCAAGCATTCGCTGCAATGTGAGCGTAGTTGCGATCACTGAGTAACTAAGGGCAGCTTACTTGGAAAATGGAATACTTCATCAGCAGTATCTTTGCATCCATTGGAGGGGGTTTCCTGAAAATTCATAGCTCACACTCTTGACACATGCACTACAAACGGTGTAAGTTTGGTGCAGTTGGTCAATAATTAAAGGCATTTCCCTTGGCAAACAGTGTACTATCTTGGCTATATCTTGGCTTCATCTTGGCTTCCATTAGAGGGAATTTCATGAAATTTCATAACCCTCACTTTCCACACAAGCGCTGCAAATGATGTGAGTTTGGTTGCAATCAGTGAATAATTAATAGCACTTTACTTTAAGAAGATAGTACCTCTTCAGATGTAACTTGGCTTCCATTGAAGGGATTTTCCAGAAACTTCGTACCTATACTTTCCACACATGTGCTACAGTGATGCAAGTTTGGTTGTGGTAGGTGAATAATTAAGAGCACATTATGTGAGGAAGGTAATATTTCAGGTATTTTTCTGCTTCCTTTAGAGGAATTTTCATGGAACATCACACCTTGCACTGTCCATGTGTGTGCTACAAATGGTGTATTTTGGTTGCAATTGCTCAATACTTAAAAGGACTTAACTTGATGAAAAAAGTACTTTTTCCACTGTATCTCGGTTTCCATCAGAGGGATTTTCCTGAAACTTTGTACCTCACACTGTCAATGCATGTGCTACAAATGATGTTTGGTTTTGATTGGTCAATATTAAAGGGCACTTCACAGTCATAGATGTTGTTGGTTTTAATTTGTGATTTTCCTGCTACTTCCTTATGCTGCCAGCTGGTCTGCATGTACATGCACTGGTAGCTTATATTCATATATGTGTGTGGGCCAGGAATTGCTTTTAACCTATAAAATACTGCCATGAACATTAGTCCCACTGACTACCTGGTCTCTAGTTTTATGTAGGGAGAGATCTTTCATCTTTGGAATTTGTGAGATATAACTTAAATGTCTTTTTGGAGCATAGTTACTGCTACATTGTGAAGTGAATTTAGGAAGTTAAGATAGTAGTTACAAAAATTACAGAATGTAATTCACATCTGATCTCAAAATGCTCTCTGAACATTCTGTGAGGCAATGTCAGAATGTATCTGGGGAGCACAATTTTGTGTCTGCTTGGAGTAACATATATCCTGTTTTGCATGGATGACTAAGATGAGCATGCCAAAAGTTGACATTATATAATCTGTCACATGCTATTTGTGAAAGTTATGGGAAATTCTTAAGCATTTAGTTTGGCTGTATCATTAGTGTGTCTAAGAAGTTTATCTGTACTGCTCATATTCCTCAGATCCCCGGAGTGGCGATTCATTCCAGACGAGGAGAAAGAGGAGATTGGCCTGACATTTGATGATGATGGTGAGTTCTGGATGTCATACCAGGACTTCAAGATGCAATTTTCACGTCTTGAGATCTGCAACTTGAATCCAGACTCCCTGTCTGAGGAGGAAGTGCTCAGGTCACAGAAGAGGAAGTGGGAGATGAGCATGTTCGAGGGTGAATGGGTGCGAGGCGTCACAGCTGGAGGCTGCAGGAACTACCTTGGTGAGTATTTATATGGGTATATGTGGTAGAAATGGCCAGACAGTCTTGATACACAGACACTAGTTTTGTATCCAGGTCTGGATATATTGTGCCCAAGTATTTCTACAGGAAGAGACAAAGAACTGTAGCTGTGTAGCCTCTTCAATGCAAAAGATGTAGGCTTTCAGGAGGAGCATTCTGTTTTAAGAGGCAGTAATACAACAGTAATGTGTGTGCAGTGCCTACAAACCATGGGCCAATCTGGCACTCTCCCACTGTAACAGAAAAACTGTTACAGGTAGTTAATCCCTGACCCAAGTGTGGTTGACACCCCACCATTACAAGCACAATGTTTAATTCAGGAAGATATATACAGTGACCCAGAGTGCATCAAATTTTTAATGAGATTTGGAACTGCGCTGCTGTGGATTATTATCCAGTGAGTAGTGGTAATTTCTTATCGACATTTTGAGACAACTGATCGGTCCCAGCTTCATGGTTCAAGAATCAAAGAGGACTTTTGGATTCTTGAACCCTAAAGATGGGACCGATACGTTGTCCCAAAATGTCAGTAAGAAATTACCACTACTCCCTGCGTAATAATCCAGAAAAGTGCAGTTTTCATCTCCTTCACTGCGGAAGCCTGAAATCATGCATGGATTTTAAACTGTGTTCAGAACATGCTGTATTCACTGATTTTACTCCAATTTATGTTAATAATTTTGTCCTAACATTGTGGTCTAGAAGGAAGTCTGAAGACGGGAGCCGATCTGGTCCCTGAAACGTAGTGTTGTTTTAATTATATTAATTTTAATACAGTAGATGATGAAAAAAGTATATAAATCTAATGAGTTTAAATGTGCTGTATGACCAACAGAACTTGTAGAGTAGTCAGACCATTTTTGCAATCATATGCTGTTTGTGAATCAACACTCACGGTTCACCTGCTAGAGTTCTATAAACAATGTTCTTTCTTCTCTTAAATCTCCATCCAGCGATAGAAACCCATAAATCAAGCAGCAATAAAAGAAGCCTCAGTGACAGTAGTGCCATGTATGGCATCATATGCATGTGCAGGGAACCATGCAGTGAGAGATGATTCCAGATCCTTCAGTAGACAGTGTTTCTTTGATTTAGAGTGCTTGGAGAAAGGTCCACACTGGACATAACTTCTTCCACTGGCTTCACAGTCTTGTACAGTTGTGTTAGGACACCCAAAGTTCTGCAGTGCCAGTACCTACCAATATGTGCTGAAGTTGTCCTTTTGTTATGTACTGCAAACGATTTCTGCTTTTTTTCATCCATATTTTACTCATTGCCACAGCAGTCAGGTTAGTGCAAAATATAATTTGTTGAATGAAACCGAGTGTGTATTCGCTCCCTACAAGTGACATGCAAACTGCAAATTGTGACGATAGCTAAGAGATCAATAAGCAGTGCAAAGCAAAATACTGGATGACACAGTTAGTAATATTAATTATGATCTGTACATTCAAATCAGCCATCCACCCCATTTAGCCTCCTCCATCTAAACAGAAGATGTCTTAAGTACATAAGCATTTAGCCTGGGAAGACTACTGACTATGAGATGTCACTACTATGCACATTATTTGGTTATACTTGTAGACGTTGCTGGATGTCATATTCACTTGACAGTAGTAGCACTACGTGTAAATTCTTGTTTGTTGTGTTAACCCAACATTTAGCACTGTCTGTTGACTTGAATAAAAATTCTGAGAATGAAAATGTGAAATTCAAAATCAGCTTACATTGTCATAGTCAAGACTAGGTAAATGAAGTGTAAAATACAGGAAAATGTAAAATTGAGGAAATGTAAAAATCTATCAAAATTGAACATTGTTCTTATTGACATTTGGCCAGAACATTACAGAATGTGTCAGGTAGTCTAAAATGCTCTAAGTGGAAACAAAAATTAGGGTTTGACTGTTGTTGATGATAATAGAAAGGTAGCATTTTAGACAGCATCACAAACAAGCAAGCTGTTGTAGTAAGTTTAACATGAAGAACTGGGGAGGAATTTAAAAGACTTGATAGTTCTATCCTTTATGAACCTAGTTTAGGGAGCATGTCAATCAAGACAGCAGTGTTATGTGAGGTGATACTCTCCCAGACACTTCTGGACATGTTGCCACAGTGAACACTGAAAATCTGAACAGATTGCACCAGATAGATTGCATTTTTTTGTATTTCAGAAACATTCTGGCACAATCCACAGTATCGCATCACACTGGACGACCCAGATGAAGAGGATGATGATGACAAATGCACTGTCATTGTGGCACTGATGCAGAAGAATCATAGGTCACAGCGCAAGATGGGCACGGAGTGTCTCACCATAGGATTTGCTATGTACCATGTAAGAACATGTGGTGTTATAACCAGTTAACCAACTACCCAGCTCAGGACCTCCCAGTAGTTGACAGTTGTTCAGCTGGTGAAGAAACTTTCTGTTTTAGAATCTGTAGCTTATCCCTCAGCCACCTTTGTGGATAATTCATTGATGTTGGGTCTTCAACCATAAACCTTCTACTTATACTAATTCTTCTGGAGTAGCAGCTCTTAATCTGCAATTAACATGTGAAATCTGCCAGTTACATATGTTTTTGTTCAGTAATTGTCAGCACTGATGAGTTGTATCAAGTGACTGCATAATTCAGAGTATTGTGTCAGAGTGTTGTTGGAATTCAGTTTGTTTTGTGGTTGTGGTAAGTATTTTATTAGAGCACTGTGTTGTTTGTGTGTCCAAACTGTTTGCTATGTGTTTTTAGAATAGAAAGTGAATAATACTTTTTTTATATAAAAAATGGTGTAACTTACCACTGACATTTGTAGAATATTGCATCAAATCTATGAAGAGGAAATGGGTAGAACACAGGTCTTCGGCTGGTTTAAGCAGTTTGTATTTGCTGGGTATATTAGAGGCTAAAATACTTGACCATCTGAGTTGATCCAAATGTGGAAAGGGTGACTTAGGTGTTGTGAAAAGATCTGTGATTAGCTATTTAATCAATTAATTTGAGTATACCACAGGAACTGAATTTGAATACAGAAAATATGATGTGTAGTTTGACTGAACATGCGAACTTGCAGTTAATTGATGTGAAGATGATACCAGAGAATATCATGGGTAGGAGAGCTGTCACACTCAGGGGCAGATCCAGGTTTTTATGGGGCCTGTAGCTTATAAAATATTTTGGGCCCACTTTAAGAAAAAGAATACAAGATTACAAATACAAAATTAGTTACGAAAGTGAATATTTATTTAGAATGAGAAAAGAAATTGCAACAAATAACAAATTTAAAAGCTGACAAATACCACAAACATCATAAAATCTAGAAAACTAACATAATATTTTTATTAAGTAACTGGGTGACACATCTCTTTAATACTTAACCGATTGTGGTTAAAATATACTACTTTTGCAAATTTTTCAAAAACATGTGACAATATGAACACATTACTAGGGCCCCTGTCAGGGCCTTGGAAGGGGCCGGTGCAAGTGAGGGGCCCTGAAATTTAAGCCTCATTAGCTTCACAGTGAATCTGCCCTTGGGTGCACTCATCTGCAGGTGATAGATAATAACTTGTAATTTGTATATTTGGTGCATGGAGGGGTGTGGAGATGTACTAGTGGACAGTCCCACACCAAGGGGTCAAACTGGTTCATGTGGTTAATGCCAGAAGACAAAAGCATACTCCAAGCAGAGAATTTGTGTGCCTGTGTATGCATGTGTGTTTGTTGAATACTGTGTCGATAACCACATTCACTGAAAGGGAATAACATGTTATGTTTCTTACAGAATCACCAGTTTTTTTTTTAATTTTCAGTTTTTATTCATCACACCCCTTAAATTTACTGCCACAAGGAATTTGGCAAATTGTACCGTGGATAATGCTAATATTTAATTAGACCATAGAAATATAAAAACTAACAGTGATAGTTTTTGTCACTAACTTTGCAACTACTGTTTATGTAAAAGTTTTGGGATCTGTAATCATTATTCTTATAAAAGTTAAAGTCAGTGTTATTCTCTAATATTCTCTCCTGATGAAAGTATGGGATGATTTTCTCATGGAAGAGTCGCAGATGTTTTCAGTTTAATATAGTCAGTAATATCATAATAGCAGTGCTTAGTCAAAATTAGATTTTTTATATTATAGATTAAAAAATGTAGAATGTGATAATTTTGTGAGCATAAAGTGATGGTGTTATTAGTGTGGCATATCTTGTCCATAAGTTACATTTATACAACAAAGCAGTTTGTTTAATTAATAGATAGTTGTGTTTGACTGCTTTCCTTGGTCTGTATTAAACTATGGGATATCTCACATGCAGCATGTCAGGGTGTTGATTATTCTAACTGAGTTTGTTCTGTCTCTTTCCAGTCTTTTGCATTTCATGCAATGCTACTACGATGGAGAATCAAAAAGTAAAGGCAAAATACATTTAACAGCTTTTATAGAAGTGACTGTGAGCAATTTTACGTATCATTTTTCTACATAGTCCCCTTGCAACACAATGCATTTGTTATATTGCTCAACTAGTTTCTGTATTCCTGCGGAGAAGAAGCTTTTCGGCTGCTCTCAAAGCCAGGTGTGCGCTGCTTCCTTCACTTCCTCATCAGAAGTGAATTTGCGACTGCGCATTGCCTCCTTCAGAGGTCCAAAGATGTGATAATCACTTGGTGCCAAATCTGGGCTGTAAGGAGGATGTTGAAGAAGTTTGAAGCCCAGTTGTTGCACTGTCTCTACTGTCCCTGCTGCTGTATGAGGACGTGCATTGTCATGATGCAGTAAGACTTTTTTGGACAGCATTCCTCTTCTTTTCTTGCAAATTGCAGGTTTAAGTTCATTTTCATTTCAAAACATTGCACAGTAATTAGCACTGTTCACTGTTTGCCCATGCACTTGGAAATGCACCAGAATAGGTCCATGCATGTCCCAAAAGAGCATTAACATAACTTTCTTGGTGGAAGGCTGTCTTTTGAATTTCTTCTGTGCTGGAGAGGAGGGATGCCTCCATTCCATGCTTTGTCTTTTGCTCTCCAGATCATAGTGATGCACCCATGTCTCTTTGCCGGTGACAAGTCTTTTCAGGATACTGGGATCTTTTTCATACCGTCCAACGAACTGGGTCACAACCTCCATGCACTGTCGCTTGTGCACAACAGTAAGCTCCTTGGGAACCCACCGTGCACAGACTTTCCTTTATCCCAGATCATCATGCAGTATGACATATGCAGCCACTTCAGACACCGTTATCTGTCTGTCTTCTCTAATCATTGCATCTGCCCTGTTGATGTGGTCTTGTGTGCGCAATGTTGATGGCCGACCAGAACGACCTTCATCAGTAACACGTGTTCGACCCGATTTAAACCTTTCCACCCACTCATAAACCTTTCATTGACTCATGGTGCTCTGTACATATTGAGCCAACATACGACAGTGAATTTCCACAGGTTTCATTCCTTCTGCCCAAAGAAACTGCACTACGCCATGTTGTTCTTCGGTGGTGCAATCTTGCAAAGGAACATCCATGTTTTCGCCCACATTGCTGCCACTCAACTGAAGGCATAGTGCTGTACTACACATGGCTGAACTCTTCAACAGGCATTGTCAATACTGTGCAATGTGCCAGCTCCTCTCTGTCCTGGTTACCGCGTAATTTAAAAATTGCCTTTACTTTTTGATTCACCCTCGTACATTGAAATTGGCTACAACTTTCTCCTTACAGATTTTTATTTACATACCATTACAATCACTTTCCTAGTTGGCAGTTTAACCAGCTTCATTAGACGATCAAAGAATTGATTAGTGTAACCTTTCAAGCCCCTTTTACATTTGTTCCATTAATTATGGCCTGCAAGTTAATGCAGCATGGATATCAGACTGAATGTGAGACTTGCACCAAGTGTTTCTCTGTGACAGTTACAAGACCCAGAAAACCTCCCGAAGCCACTGGACCTGAACTTCTTCAAGTACAATGCATCTGTTGCGCGGTCCCCTTCTTTCATCAATCTACGTGAGGTGAACTGTCGCTTCAAGTTGCCACCTGGTGTGTACTGCATTGTTCCATCCACATTTGAGCCCAATGAAGAGGGAGAGTTCATTCTGAGGGTCTTCTCAGAACACACAAATAACATGGAGTGAGTAGCTGACTCTGTGGAGTAAGAAATTTTTTCAGCTGTTGTGAAACCCGAAGCGTCACCTCCATGATTACAAATTATACATTGGACTTCTTCCTGAGCCACTTTAATCCAGTCTTGATTCTCAGAACCTTTTTCTTTGAAGTGAATTTCTTTATTTTTCTGTTCAGAGTATGGACATGTCCCCCAAGTGATCTCATCATACAATTTCCCAAAGGCAGTCTTGAGTGCTTGTGTTTGGTTTCCCCATATGTGCTGGATGTCCTGCTCCTCTGGATTAACCCTTTAAACGCCAAATTAAATCCCATCTGCCATTCTCTGCCATTATTAGGAGCTCACCATATTCTCCACGTTAGCAGGATAAGGGTTAAATTAGCTAGCATTTGGTCCATGTTGCGCTGTCTTGATGGTGGTAGTGTACTTTTGTTTTGTGTGACAGAGAGGAATTTTTTTAGCTGCTAAATACCCTTGGGTGGCTGCAGGGAAGGCCATGTATCATGAAGTTAGTTAATTATTTACTTATGTATCAGATATAAAAGGGTTCTGATGATGGTATTTTACACTTAAGATTTCTAGGTTTATGGACTTTTCAGGCTGTGTACAAGGAAGGAATTATGTACTTTGGACAAAATCCATGAATCTGGTAATCTTGAGGATATTTAGTTTTCTACATCATGCATCTCACTCAGTTAAATTGTAAATGAGAAACAAGTACATGTGTTCATCATAGAACTGTTTGGTTTTGCAACACTTCCTGTTACTGGAGGAAGTTTAAAATTTTCCTCTGATCATCTGCCACCATAATATGACTGTTACCAATAATCGGGCAGGGAGTTCCTCTGAAAATGTGTGAGGTCTTTATTATATACCATTTACTCCAAAAACTGTGAGTTTTATGTAAAAGCATGTTGATATTCTGCATTATTGGCAGTTGTGACTGAATTTGTAGTAGCCACAACCAGTTTGTAATGTGATTTGTGTCTTTTTACAGAGAGCATGATGAGGAGGTTGGTCTGGGAGAAGTTGATGAGAGAGTGAGTATGATTGTGGTGTGCCATGTGTATGAGGCACATTCATTATATTCAGGCATTTGAAGGCATGACTGTATGAGCAGCAATGCTGAAATGTGCAAAACTAGGCTGTTATTGCTTGTATTAAACAAGTTAACTTTGGATGATCAGTGGGATTAAAATTAAGTTCAGTCATTTTTGCATGTTTATGTACAAATATCTACAACAAAAATGCAAATGTGTAGCACTTAATAACAGGAAACTAACCAACCTACATGTAGTACTGGCATTTATTCCTTACTGGATGTGATCTGTAGCTTGCATGAGTCGGTTACCATTGCTGTGTTTATAAATATTGTGAACTGTGGTGGTGGTGGTGATGATGATGATGATGATGATGGCAGTGATGGAATTAGCATTAAAAAGTTCTGAGAGATGCATTTTACCCCTTGTGTAGTCATATTAGTTATAAAAAAAATACTGGATTACCATCTGTGCAAAATTGAGATTACAGGCATTTCCTCATTTTAGTCTGCTTTCATTCCTTAGTAAAAAGAATTTGCCTTGTAACATCACCATTCTGTGTGTGCTGGTCCCCTGCCTCCTTCTCCCCAAGTTTAACTTTGAGTATTATGCCTTTGGAGGTCCTCACCCCCACCCCCCCCCCCCCCCCCCCCCCTCC
>Ga0136643_10014090_pt1 | contig 11984 bp, 5 predicted proteins | sample TergutLab28metaG_FD_96883 | JGI IMG/M metagenome (GOLD analysis project Ga0136643, IMG submission 96883) | Labiotermes labralis P1 segment gut microbial communities from Petit-Saut dam, French Guiana - Lab288 P1 (version 3) (version 3) | ecosystem: Host-associated > Arthropoda: Insects >...
AGATTTTAAAAAAAAAGGGAATAAAGTATATAAAAAAAAAAAAATTTTAATGTTAAAGTTTAAAATTAAAAAAAAAAAAAAAAAAAAACAAGGGCTCGTCCGGGATTTGAACCCGGGACCTCTCGCACCCTAAGCGAGAATCATACCCCTAGACCAACGAGCCCACATTAGTAAAACACCGGCCACAATGGCCGAAGTATTCGATTCAAATCGTGGATATATTCCTTCCTAGTTAATAAATTAATTTATAACTGTTTTCCTGCGAACTTCATAGTTTGTTTACAAGTGAAAAAAATAAACATTTCATTAACGTTGGCAGTCCATTAGTGCATTCACAACAGTGACACTGGACCATATTGCTGGGCCAGATCAAATCCACCAGCATCTTTTGGCGTTGTTACATAAAATTACATAACGCACAACCCCTATAATGTTGCTGCATGTATATTTGAAATTTGAGTAGAGAAAATTATGGAGTATATCACATGCATGATCTGCATTTGGCAGTCCATAGTTCATTTCAAACTTAAACCAAGCTTCATATCACATCTAAGGCACATGAAACAAGTACCATAGTCTTAAAATTCCAGACTTGACAATTTTATCTATCAGATGGCAGTCTAGCCCACAGACAATAAAATCACGGATTATTTTCTTGGCCACAGGACACAGCCTCACAAACTAGTCTTCTTTGTAATTTCGAATAATTTTCTGCATGCAAATTAGATCAACTAGGCACTGGAAGCAAAATCCATATCTAACGTAATCAAACGAAATTGGGCGATATGATGTGGATTGGATGCATCTGGCACAGGATATAGGCTTGTGACACATTAATGTAAACAAAGTGACAAACTTTTACGAATCATACAAAGTGACAATTTTCTTGAGAAGCTGAGCAACTAATAGCTTTTCAAAGGCAGTAACTATTTTATGCCACATGCTTCAAATATATTATTCATTATTACTCCACCATGTACCTCTAAAAGTTGAAAATGATGTTAAATTAATTAAGATTGACTGTGATCCACCCGGTCAGAATGTAAAGTCATGTAGCCATTACCTGAACTATATCCCTGATAGGGGACTCTATATAAAACAATATTGTGACAACTTCTGGCACTGACAATAATCTTATCATGTTCAACACAACCAGTGTGCCAGGGTGATCAAAACACAATGAAATTCTAATTTAAACAACAGTCCACCTGGTTTTTTACACTTGGTAGTTTATTGTGTTCATTCCAGTGTTTCAGAGGAACTGCTGCCTCCATCTTCAAGGTGATTGAATTTCATTCCTCTTTTGATAATTCAATATATTAATATCTGCTGTATTGAGCTTGACTTAATATTGTATTTTACTTCACTTTATGCTAAATCACCCTCATGTACTAAGTAACTTTCCTCTAATTCAAGCAGCCACACTAATGGAATGAAACAGAAACAGTAGTCTGAACAATTAAATTAAGATGCCATAAGACGTAGCAGCAGATTATGTCTGCTTTCACTCTGGATCCTATACACCTGAACCAAACCAAGTCATGCTGAAAATGAAGGCAGGATATTCCCCAACAATCATCAGGACAAAGCCATTACACTACATTATGTAAATTCCCAATTGTACAGCATCTGAATATCATCACCAACACTGACAAACTAAAATATAAATTTAAAATATCAAAAAAACATTTTCTTGTGACTTATACCTACTGTTGTGATGAATTTATACTTCTAGTACATTAGCATAACAGAAGTTGGACAGGGAAACTGTTAAAGACAAACTGCATAATAAGTTGCTTTGAATCCACTTAAAGTAAAGTCATACATAGTTTTCATTACATGACACTGAATAAGACAATCTTAACCACAGCACTGCTTTAAGCCTTTACAAGCATGTTCACTGTGTCACAACTTGAAAACTTCATATCACATGATCTAATAAGTGCAATTGAATAATACTGACAGGTAGGACAGTTTGCATTATGTGCACAGAGATGTCATATTTTTTTTAATTATTCATTATTGTTAATAATAAAATCAGAGTGTCTTGTATCTAGTAATCATAAATACTGGTATTATTTTCATTATTCCACATTTAACTCATTGGTGACCGCATCCACAAATCCACAGTTTTATTCAAGGTATAAAAACATGCTCTAAGTCTTCCTGACACAAAACTATACACTTAGCTGCTGGTATTCTTACTTCCTATCAGATACTGCTCATAGGATGTCACCTTAACCTTTCATTTTACTGGTATGAGTTGTTTATGGAAAGTTCCCCATTTCTCTTGTATATACTGCTGCCTTTTAAGGCAAGAAAGGGTCAGAAATGCACGCAACATTTTTTCATAAAAATCAGTTACAGTCTAACCAACCAACCAAACAACTAACTGACTAGTGCAGTAAGTAGGCAATTAAATTGAGATTGCTTTTTTTCAGAAAGCAAGGGTCCCTCAATCAGACAACAATTTACCTACAGTTTATGACACCCAAATCATTACTGTGTTCCCAAGAGCCTACCAGTGGTCTCTATTCTGCACCAGATGTATTCACTCCAGATCCTCCCATTGCAATGTTTAAGATCCATTCATATTTTCCTCCCTTCTCTTCCTAGGTCCTCCAATCACACGTATTCCTTCACGTTTCAAAACAACCATTCCAACAGATATTTTAGGTTATTCTGATGTACGTACCATGCATTTTGTACAGTTTATTATGTACACCAACAAATGCTAAACATATATATATATATATAAAATAATAATATTTTGTAAGCACGCCTACATCTGCATCATATTCAGGGAGTTTTAACCTTGTGCTTGCTAAAGTAACAAAACTATTCAAATTATTAAAATTATAACTCAATAAAAGCAGTAGATCATTGTTGTATTATAAAATCTATAAAATGTTAATAATACGTGGAAACAACAATTTCCACGTTTTATTAACATTTATTATTTATATGGCCATGAAACTATTCACAAGTGAGTGAGTTGTGATTGTGACTATTCATAGATACTATATTTGCTACACCAGTGGGTAGATGTTGCTACTTGAAACGTTTTGGCAGTGACAATATGATCAATAGGCGTTCAAGTGATACTAAGGCACAAGGAACTACACTACAATAAATTCAAAATTTCAGGATTTTGTGGTTAAATTTACCAAAAGAAAACTTTGTGAGCGAAATTAAGAATAGTGTGTGAAATGGAAAGCAGTTAAGGATGTATGGAAATTGTGACATAAACTGATAAAAACTGACAGTCAGAAAGAAAATAAAATGTATATAGGTATATCTATGTGACTGGAGAACATTTGTATAAACTTACTATTTTAACAGCACTGGTACGAAAGACGACATACAACTGGAATTATTCAGGTTCAGTATATTGTTGGAGTAACCGTCTTCATAAATGCACTCTACTGCCGCTACAAGACACAATCATGTGTACACAAACAACACAAAAAATAAGTTTCAATGAAAATCACACAATGTCCGATTTAACAGTTTGCCGCCATTATGAATTCAGCTTCACCCGCCTGTCACATACCCTTGATAGCAGCACGGGCAGCGTAATCAGTGCTGCCACCTACACAGCGCTCTTTCGAAGTATGTGTACAACATATGACGGCGCTCACTCGGAATAGACCTTGGGTTGCAGAGCCGTTATTCGATACCAGTAATGGGTAAGGATTTACCTTCACCACCGCTTACAGACTAATTATGGCGACGACCAAACTTCGTATCAAGTTTAGATCAAGAGCTCCTTACCTTTGGTGGCGAACTTCAAAATGCTTCGATTTACGGTCCCATCTCCATTTTCATGACACTGTACATAAGCATGGGGTAATATTAAATCTCCATTTGTAACAAACCTATGCAGTCATTTCAAGGCACCAATGATTGCATCAAGTTACATTCCCATTCGGTAGTGCAACCCGTTCGTAACATGACAATAGCATTTTCCTGTCGTAACCAAAAACGGTAAATCATATATAGGTCTCTATTTAGATAATACAGATCTGAGAGTAACATATATACACATAATTTCATGCACTATTTAGCACAAAGACTAATTTTTTATAAAATTTGTTAACTTGTGACTTGCGACTCCATTAAAGCAAAATGAGATTCGCTAAAGAGCTTGTAGTTGAATTCTCTGAGGCCTGCAAAATGCACAAGAAAGAAACAAATGCTGCAAATTAGTACGGCGAGTCGATGTGAATTAATCTGGCGCAGTATTTGGTGAGCTGACAATTTTTTTTTACATTAATGTCTTTTATGAGGTGACGCTGTGAAGTCTTGTAGAATTTTAGAGAGGTTTTGAAGAAACTTGCCTTCCTCATTTTTAAAGCAAACCTGTGCCTGGGTTATTGTAATGCAGCTAAAGTATGAAAGGACATAAAATGAAGTACTCTCGTTGTAGTTTCATATTGTTCTAAAATTGTTACAACACTCAAGCAATACGTAAAATTTATTTTTGAAAGATCCGGATAAAGTAAATTTATGAATACTAACATTGACATAAAATAATGTACAATTTATAGTACATATATATAGCAACTATTTGTACAATGCATGACACAACAAAACACAACAATATTTTACTAGTTTTGACGTTTTGCTGACAGTGCAACTCAGTATATTTATCTCAGTATTTAACCAACTTGATGCACAAAATTTGTTTCACAGTAAGTGTAATACAATTTTGACCTCCTGATGATGAGCACATGTGCTCGAAACATGTAGAGGCATGAAATAAAACTTACTGTGAAACAAATTTTGTGCATCAAGTTGGTTAAATACTGAAATAAATTTTTACTGGTTTAATAGTAGCCTTTATAAAGATTTTACTGTCATGTTTTTGCTGAAGGTGTGTATAGTAAAATGACGCCCGGCGACCATAACAAAACGACATTGAATTGTGCCCTCAACCATGGCTCACATAATTACCATTTGACGGTTGCTTTCTTAATAACATGTTATAGCCAAACATTTTTTTATATATTTGTTTCTTAGGTTTGCTGGCGTCAGTTACGGACGGTTCATAGCCGTACGTTTTGGGTTTGAACTGACAACGTATATTCAGAACCGATGGCGATAGGTAGGAGGGGAGAGATTTAAATGGCGAAACGGTTGGGAGCAGTTAACGGACGCTAGCAGTCCAACGCGAAAGCAGTCGCGTACGAGTGTGTTGTAAGTCGGAGTACAGAGAAGTGACTGTGTGAGTTTCCTAGAAATGGTCTAGTTGTTCAACTGGATATAGCGCTCCTTTATTTTATATCGAGAATAAAATGAATAAATAAAACTTACGTAAAAAGAAAATCACTGAAACTAAACGTGATCCCGTGAACCACATCCGTTTCCCGTAAGAGGATCACCTATCAGACTGAGCGCGTCGGGACAACAAAGTTACAAAGGGTGATAGTGTAGAATGTATTATGTTTTAAATAAATTAAACTAACATCAACTTCGATCTTTATTTCACACACATTTATACATTTTTACACATTACTTACCAACTCTTTGGACTGGATATTAATATGTAAAAGACTGGTCCCAAAATATACAGACGTACGCCATTATTTCTTTTAAAATATATAATTTAAAAGCAAATGTAAGGCCTGTTTCAATCTAGCAGGCGCTGAACACAGTAAACGGCAAGAGATACTTATGTGTATTCACAATTAGAGGTATTTAATATTGCACATTTACGACAAAATAACCCTATCGTGACATCTAATTTATCTAACCTCAAAGTCAGTTTAAATGTATTTATAACCTTATGCAATACGATAATATAAAACTAAAAAGAAGTAATAACGCTATGGGTTCCTTTCTTTCTACCCGGCCTACCACTCCATATTTAAAGGAAGGTAGATATATATATAGGACTTACACATATATATAAACTAAAATTTTGTAATATTAAATATAATACTACGCATATAATAAATATATAACACAAAAAAAGAACAAATTTTTCCAAAAATCTCGAAGCCAACACAAAACTCTCGGCGCCAGATAGGTGACATGAAACAAGTTCCTGACAGAGGGACAAAAAATATCATGCACCACCGTAGGAAATCATAGTCGCCCGATACTTATGTACACTCTGATAAAACATGAAGTTTGACAGAGGACAGTGCATCGTGATATATTCTTATAATGAAAGCCAACCAGATGCACTATTTCTCATATTTCTTTGATAAAGTGCTCTGCATGTTTCAGACAAGCCCACTGTCCATCATCAGGAGTATCTCAACACTGTATATACCAACACAACAAATGTATCTCAACACTGTATATACCAACACAACAAATGTATCTCAACACTGTATATACCAACACAACAAATGTATCTCAACACTGTATATACCAACACAACAAATGTATCTCAACACTGTATACACGAACACAACAAATTCCAATCTCAACCAAATAATCAACAAGTGCTTCCGACTAGACGAAAAAGCCCAAATACCGAAAAAAATAAATAACAAAAAATATAATCACATTGATATTAAATAAGTTTTAATAATTCAATAAAAATATTGGTCTTGTAAATCAAAAATAAGGAATAATCTTTTAAAGCTTCAGAGGAAATGCAAACACCATTTCATTAACCCCCAAAACTAACATTTTAAATAAAATACCCCCTGAACATAAAATATTACTTATATCAATAAGAACAATAACAAGATTAATATTCACACAGATAAAACACCCCATAGCCATAGGACTAACACTACTAATACAAACAACAATAGTATGCCTCATCAGAGGAACAATATACAGAAGATTTTGGTTTTCATACATCCTATTTGTAATCATAATTGAAGGAATATTAGTACTATTTATAGCTGTCTGCTAGCGTGGTCAGGATGTTCCATTCCGACCACGCTAGCAGACAGCCAACAGAACTAGTATGACAAATACCTATTGCGTGTATACAGTGTTGAGATACTCCTGATGATGGGCAGTGGACGTGTCCGAAACATGTAGAGTACTTTATCAAATAAATCTGTGAAAAAGTGCATCTCGTTGGCTTTTATTATAAGAAAACAAAAAGTGTCGTTGTCCGGGAAGACAAAAAAAAAAGAGGAGGAAAATTATAGAGCAGTGTTTCTCAGACTGTGGGGCGGCGACATGCAGACGATCCACTCACGTTTTTATTCGTGTCTCCTAACTGCCGGAAGAAAAATCCGATTGTATTCAGGATTTCTTTAATAATAAAAATAATTCAATTGTAGTTAAAATACTCTGTGTTATAACATTATCCTGTTTTTACGTCTTCTGTGTTTGTTGTAGGATGACATGCAGTTTATTAATAATCGTGTTTGGACATGTGTGTACCAGAGCTCGGTATCAAAAATCTGAGAAACATTGCTGTGTGGTATAGAAGGGATTTGAAACATTCCACCGCACTGTAGAACGGATACATCAACATCAAATATAACATAACTTGGTTACAATATAAGCTGAACTTTCAGAAAATACTTAAATTCAACGTGTGTTTCGTTTACAATTATTGGTCCTCAGTTTTGTCACAATTGCATCGGAAGATCTATATTGACATCTATACCTGTATCTATGCCTATATATGTATCTATATCTACATCCATATCTATATCTATATCTCTATATGTCTATATCACAAAGGGCAACGAAAGCTACTACGGTCTGAATCCAAAAGAACTTAAAGCAAAAGGAAAACATTGCTATTGCTAGAAGGTCTACAATGTACAGTAAATGTTCCATAATTTTATCAGCAGGAGGCTCCGAAATCTGGTCTGCTTTATCCCACGCTATACATCCACCAGATAAACTGTATAACGAAGGCCATTGTACAAAATGTAAATTTGAAAACGGAAAATGCCTAGATAATTTTTTTTGTGAACCCACTAAGACCTTCCATATTTACAACTGTACCATCTACATCAGAAAACAACGAATTTTTTTTGCCAGCCCTTTAGAACTTCAGAATAGTGGATGTATTAAGTTGCTTTGTATGTACTTTGGATCACATATGGACTGCAGTTTCTAAGTATGAAATATTAGTCAAGATTATTAATTTATACTCAGAATTCCAGGAGATATGTTTTAAAATTTAAAAACATAAGCATTTATATAAAAACATTGAAAGAATGATCATTATCAAAGTTTTATTTATTCACCGACTAATGCGCTATTGAGTTGTCTTAAAAACGATATTAAAATTTACATTAATGATGTTTTTTAAGACAACTCACTAGTGCATCAGTTGGTGAACAAATAAAACTTTGATAACATCAAGATGCACGGTAGGAATGTGCAAATTGAAAGAATGGCATATCAAAAATAATGATAGCGGAATTTCTATTAATCTTTAAAAAATTTAATAAAATCATTAACCAAAATTCTGACATTTCAAATACATATTTCCCATTGCTCAAATCTGTGGTGTTAAAAAATGTGGTTTTTTTTTCTTCCTCAACTGAACTGCACATTAGTGAAAAGAAATCCGTTACCGCACTTACCCATTTAAAGCCTGGTGGCCAGTATATGTACCCTCAAGTTTAACACCAACAAGACAGGCAATGCAGGTATCGCGTAATATTGAAGCGCCTTCCTTTATCCATTGGTTTCTTGGTAAAAAAAAAATAAGTAATACATATTCTGAGTGTGTGTCTGCAGCCATATTTATCCAGCATGCAAAGCGCATTTGCCGTATTATATGCCATCTGTGGCCGGTCTCGCTGTACGACATTTTTTCACATAAACGTTACAAATTTCTGAAGAGTTTTGGAATATAACATGCGTGTTTTGATTTTCTCTACAAGCTTTGTCCGAGATGTTTCCTATTTCTCAGAAGAAGTGAGCGAGATATTACCTCACATGTAGGCAGGTCTCCATGTAAAGTACCCGTCATTCTGGTCACATTTTAATGGATTTGAATTTTCTAGACAAATTATCGAAAAATAATCAAATTTCATGAAAATCCTTCCATTGGGAGCCGAGTTGTTCCATGCGGACGGACGGACAGACAGGAGGATAGACATGACGAAACCAACAGCCGCTTTTAGCAATTTTGCGAACGCGCCTAAAGACTCCACTTTCCATTCATATGTAACACATGGTTAGTCTTCATTACGGAAACCCACTGTGAAACCTGCGAGATACGAACTGAATCCTTAGGCATAACGTCGATTTATTCTTATAATAAAACCAACTAGATGCAGTAATTTTTCAAATTTATTCCAAGAATACATTTGAGAAATTACTGCATCTAGTTGGTTTTATTATAAGAATTTATCACGATGCACGGTCACCCGAACGTCAGATTCGTCGATTTATTCTTCAGGACGTTATATCACATCGCTTCTAGGATTCTAGATTTGTTGATTATTAAACAACCAGAGCAACAAAGGTCTGTAGATACAAAACTGCTTATAAAGATTTATGTGCTCTACGGAACGTACATTGAATACCAACTGTAGCAGATCAGTGTGCATCTTTATGTTAATTCGCACCTACCGCTTTTTGCGATACTGCTATATTTAAATTGGATACAGACGCTACAGAACACATGACATTCAGATTAGTTCGTTAAGCAGGTTCGTCAAATATTTCTCACCAAAACCAAGCAACTGTCCCTTCAAAAATATTACAGTTCTACGCCTATAACTCCGCAGTATAGGTAGGTTTTCACCCTGGTTATTCGCCATTCAAGACCTTTGGGTGAGTAGAGGTATAACCCTACTCTTTTCTAGTAATTTTCGGCAATATATGGGGATGGGGGTCAGCCCCACGCTCCGGCTGCCTTTACCCCCGGGAAAGACCCGGTACCCATTGTACAGGAGGCTGGGTGGGCCCCAGGGCCGGTCTGGACGGGCGGAAAATCTCGTCCCCACCGGCATTCGATCCAGGACCGTCCAGCCCGTAGTCAGTCGCTATACCGACTGTAACTCCACAGTATATATTCCAGTAAATGGTTCAGTTTACTTAAGATTAGGTGTACGCTCTTCTGGGATATTAACGCTCTGCGCTTCGTAATATCCCAGAAGAGCGCAATCTCATCTACATCGCGGCAAAGCCTGAAATTACGAATGATTTATTTTAATTCAGTGATGTGAATTAATCAATGTAGCCATATTTTCATAATTTGACTGCAAGTGTTTCTTGCATATTTTTCATACATAAAATGTAATATATACTACGATACGTGTAAGCGTTCTTCTGGGCAATTCCCCGGCGTCTGAATTTTGTATGCCGATGTTTCGGAACACACTGTCTGTTCCATCTTCATAGGCGGATAGCTATGAAGTTTTAAATCAAGAATATAATAAGATAAGCTTACCAAGAGAGCATTTACGTGAAACACGGTATAGAAATAACTACCCGTAAAAGAGTTTGGGTTTGTTACAACCGTCACGACAAGCATCTGGCTTGTTTAATCTCGCCATCTTTACTCAAGCACGTGTTACAGCGACTTTAAGCCGTTCATTCGCCGGCTTAAGAATCGTGACAAAATAAGGTAGTGATTACATAAACAGTAGAATTTTATAATTTATCCTCATTGTAGAACTCATATTAGGTTGTTGATTTACTTTTGCTTTTCCCCAAAAATTCTTGTCGTTTCTTCGAAGTAAAAACACGAGTAAGATAACAGCAAGTTTACAACTTTCCATAAAGCCTCGTCCCATGAAACCATCCAGGAGCGTGAAGGCAAAATTCCACTCAATTTAAATCTCAAAATAGACGGAGATAAATTATCATTTTCGAGGCCCCGACTGCTTTCTTCTTTGGGTAATTAGAATGTGATGTCTCTCGGACAGAAAGTCGTTCTTGTCGAGGGAATGAACAGCAAAGGTTCACTCAACTGATTGGAGTTAAATCCCGACCTCTCAGTTCAAAGCCAGTCGCTATGTTAAACTTTCAAAGACTTATACTTTATGTACCACCAGGTTTAACACTCAGAAATTCTGTGTTCTGCCCACACAATGTATTTATGTATTTTGTATGGATCTCAGAACAAATGGTGATTATTTCTCTTTGCAGCATTAACTTATCGGTTTTTATAAACCGAGGCAGAATGTGTTTACTGCGCGGTGTGATCTGGGTCACCAAATCAGATACAGTTCCGTCCTTGAAAGGTTAATCGAAGTATCACGATCCCTAAACCGGACAAATGCAACAAATCCTGTGTTTATTTCCTTAGAACTGCCACAACAAGGGTCTGCTGATAAAGATAAAACTTATGTTGTATATCAAAGTACGTCAAGTCTAGATCGAAACTAGGCTGCAGAACAAAAGGAAGAAAATTTTCAGGCATCAAAACAAACTCCCAAATTAAGAACATATTTTAGATTCAATGACGACAGAATTGTGCAATTCGCACCGAGTTTCGTTGTAAAAAGTAAGGATTTTTTTTTAAATCGACCTTGTTCAGTTTTATGCTAGTGAAAATAAGGGCAAGAGGGCAAGGTTTTGGTGAGAGTTGGTCCTAGGGTTTAAGACTGTGAGCAGCCGAGCGCGTGACATTTCCGCTGCAAGGCGGCCCTAAATCACTTTCCCGGCTGGTCCTCAGCCAGAACGTCGTCAGCTAGGGTTCGAATCTCGTCCCACGACAGCTGGATGTCACTAGATTCGGTAAATCTGGAACAGATGGCCAGCCTCAGGAAGTACGTTTCACCCACCTTCGACGGCACGAGATGGATCACGCCATGGCCATTGATGCGTCTTAGGAGCGTCTCGTTCCGTTCATTGGAGCCCTGTAACATGACACACCAACGAGGGCCTGAGTACCGAGTCATGGCCAAATAATTTTTTTCCATATGATGTGTAGGAAATTCCACTTATTGTTAAGTTCGGGTTTTAATATATCGATTTATGTATTTTTGTCTTATAATAATAATATTTATTTACTGCAATTGGATTGTTACCAGGTGGCAGTGGTTATTTTACATGTAAACAAAACATGAAATTGGTTACTACTAGAT
>Ga0136643_10014094_pt1 | contig 11981 bp, 4 predicted proteins | sample TergutLab28metaG_FD_96883 | JGI IMG/M metagenome (GOLD analysis project Ga0136643, IMG submission 96883) | Labiotermes labralis P1 segment gut microbial communities from Petit-Saut dam, French Guiana - Lab288 P1 (version 3) (version 3) | ecosystem: Host-associated > Arthropoda: Insects >...
AATTGTTTTACATTAGCAATGACAAATAAATTGGTTGTCATCATAAATAGTCTTAAAGTACAAAAAATTAAGAAAATTTTACTATATGAAATGAAATTTCTTGCATCAAATTACAGCTGCCTCCAGAACCCCTGACTAAGGGGCTACCGCCCCCAGACCCCTTTTCTCACTGACCTCCGTCCTCAACTGAATTTGTTGTAACCCCCCCCCCCCGAACAAATTTCCTGGGTAGGCCACTGTATTGTGGCTATCTACATCAGCCATCATCAGGTAGGCATCAGTTCACAAAAACAATAAGAAGGTGAGATGTCTCTTCCAATAAACAGTGACCTGATGCCTACCTGATGATGGTTGATGTAGACAGCCGAAACATGTAGTAGCGCTTAATTAAGGACCAATATATTACATCTTTATTGTTTTGTTTGTTAATGTAATAATTTAACAACAAGAATCGGTTTCATAAGTATTTATGTAATCTGTTTTTCACATACCGATCCTGTACCAAAATGTAGAGCTGATTATTTGACTACAAATTCCGAACATAATTTGATCAATAATCTCGGGTTGGTCACTGTTTTGGATCGTCCAGGACGAAGCGCACCACAGGTGGAAAAATCACCTCGTTCAAACTGGGCCATCCAGTTTTTGACTGTGGCATACGATGGTGCATGTTCCCCTAACGTTTCTGTCAGAATGGGGTGAATTTCCTTCGGCGCCTTGCCTTGAAGAAAAAAAAAACTTGATGACAGCTCGCGTCACCATGTTGTTGAAATCGCGCGCGTCGCTTGACATGCTTCCTTTCAGCTTCTGTAACAAGAAAAAAACTTGCAATTCGGCACATGAAAAAACCCGTATTTCCAACAATGCTATCGATTCCGTCCTACGATATCGGGAAGTAGCCGGGCTAAGGACTTATCAGCACCCCTTCGTAGATGTGTGCGAATTGGGTCTTTGTTCTCGGTCTCAGATATGTCCCACTGTTTTTAAGATACCTTTGAGGAATGTATACTTTGCGAATATTACCACTGTAGGCCAGATTCAACGTTAAGAATTATCATCGCGATCAATTACATTATGTTCTTCGCCCCTTCAATTAAACCGACATAAATTCTACAGCCTGGATAAAAGGGCAAGAGATTGTTTACCGAGTTCTAACAACATCTTCTTGGAGTCTTAAGTGACGAAATACGGGTTCCACGATAGTCTAGCTTTTGGATAATAAGTGCCACAATCTAACATCCTTGCCTAGAAACCTACAGTTTTGTTTTTAGCCTGTGTTAGTCCATGTATCTGTAACTGTATTTTAAATAACAGGACACTATCAATAAGCCATGAGGAGATTTTAATCAGCAATTCCCTAGTACAGGCCGGAATAGCCGTAGTCGGTATTGTGTCTATGTTATGTGTTAGAGGTTTCAGAGTTCGAATCCCAACAAGGGAAAGACACTTTTCTTGCCTCCAGAATGTCCATACCAGTTCTGTGGCGCTAAAAGCCTGTTATTCAATGTGCTATCCAATGGGTAGCATGATTTTTTTTTTCGGATGTAAGATGGCGGGGTCGTCATTTTAACCACACACCTCCAGCTTGACTCCTCATATGCCTGAATTGCGTGGACAGGGACAGATGCACTTTTTTACCCTTGCCATATTTCCCTACTTAAAACTAAATGGAGTTTTCCCATCGAATTCAGATATTCCTTGGAAACACATAAAATTAAGAATGTAGTATTTTTGACAAAAATAATCGGCTTGGAGGATAGGCCATTTTCTAAGGAAAATTTGACAGTTAAAGTGTTGTAAATTTGTCTAGCCTGAAGTGATGATTTATCTCTATCTGTAGGCAGCAGACAGAACTGTGAATGACATCTCAATGTTATCTCTTCTTATCGCACCTTTCAGTTTGTTTCACAATGAAGAGTCCACGTCTTATAGATACAGGTGAGCGTTTTTCAGACTTAGGTATGCGTCATCACTCTCTACAAGCTACAGGATTTTAGAAGCCTAACGTACATTCCTACCTTACAGAACTGGAAAACTGATACACAAAATTCCCACTGGCTTTCTTTCAAGTAATTTAAATATATTAAAATGCAAATTTTGAAATTCAAATTTGCGAAATTTTTCCGTGCTGTATTTCAACAAACTCTCTTTTATGGGAAAGAATCTTTTTGGACTTAGGCATAATGAATTTTGTTCTAGCCCAGTGCATTTGAAAATCAGAATTACAGGACAACAACATTGCGAGTGACCAATTTTGAATTGAATTTATAAGACGGCTTATAATGTATGGGAAGCCCTCCTTTCATGACACTATGTGATCTGGTCCTTACACTTGTATTATTCAGTACGACTCAAAAACAGAATTCTCCGGTAAGGTTTACTACAAGCAATCTGTGTCGAATTGCAACGAAATGTGTGGAGCTGTTTATACATTACGCACATATACATACTCGTAGATACTGGCAACATTAAGACTGTCGTACACAACGGAGATATGATTTCCTCACAGTAGCACTGCTAAAGATTCAAGTCTTCTGGGATGTTACACTGTTTTGACTAGTAAACAATTACTGACGTTTCGAAAGGCCATAGTACCGTAATATTCAAAGTGAAGCAGTCCAAGTCTTCTTTACTCCGTTGCCAGTTTCATACTTATTTTTAACATACAAAATACATTTTATGCAGGATTTGTAGGTCTAATTATCATAAATGACGATTAGATATTTTAATTGACTAGATAAAATGTCCTAGTATAAGCACTTAAGGAACGTGTTTCTCTACGTTTAAATAGATTTCACTCTGCGGCCATATTGTTGTTTTGCTTCCAAATTAAAACCATAAAAAATTTCATATTTTTCAATCGATCATCACTCTCACAACAAAAGTCCAAAATTGGAGGTAATGTGCTTCCAGGTCGGAAGCCTGCGTGGCGGCCACATTGGCATTACTGATGACAGGAAATGAGAGGAAACAAAGATGAAGTGGCCTCTAATGTTATAATAACCACACCAACATCAACTAAAATCAGTTTAACAAAGAGAACGACACACACGCACGCACAGACGTGTAGGAGCCTGCGACACTCCGACTGTTCCTATTAAAATAAGCAAATTGACATAACTCAGGCGTTTCACGAGATTAGCCTTATTTCACTTTGGTGAAGAAAGAAAATGCCAATTCGAAACACTGGCCTACTAGTAAGACAGGGAATTGATCACAACTTCCAGAATTATTTGGTTTCTTGTATATGGATAACAGTTTTGCTGCACGTGCCTGCAGAAAGCAAAGTGAAAACTACCTATGTGTAAATTTTGAAACCCTGAAAGTCATAAGAATAAACTCCCATACTAAAATTGAATGCAACAGTAACTTATTAAGTATTTTCGGTAATTTCTTATATTTACTTGACTTGTACATAAGATTCTACTGATCACTGTGTTATGCAACTACAACATCAACAACAACAATAAAACAACCCATGTATAAACAGCATTATGGAAGAGGAGGACCATTTATAAAAATATAAACGACAGGCTTATCTGTTTGTCTTGTATAGAAAATAAGACATAGAAATGTAAATTATGTATCTCGTAAGTAGACGTATTTTAACAAAGTTTTACAGGTCATATTATTTTCTCAGGATTACGCTTCTATCATTCAACGGCCTGTTCCTGAAGACGTCAAACTTCACTGGGATACACCGGAAGTGAAGTCATGGAAAGCAGAGGCGACGGAAGTGCAACAGAATCTATACGAGATGCTGGGAGGCGACCAAATGAAGCCGGATGTATACAGCAGGCAGGACAGCAAGAGCCTTGAAAGGAAAATCGCTTACGCCATGTTCGGCCCTCCGCCTCAGCTTCCTAACTCACAACTCAACTCTGGAACAGGCTACTCGAAAAAACAACTAAAGACCATCCGCAAGACTTCCAAAATAATCTTCAAACAGACAGAAAAAGAAGAAGTATCATTGTCTTTCTTGTTTGTCTGCATCGTATTTAGTAAAGAGCACTTGGTCTCTCCTCTATTCCGGATTTTTACAGAAATTAAGCACGATATGGAAGACTCCGAGGAAGTTTATATATACGTGGATGGTAACCAACGTGTATACAAGGGCTGGTTAGACTACCTGAAGCACAACAAACTACCCAGGTGTTTTATGTGTTATCCGCACAAGGGCGTTTACACAACAACAAATTCAAAAGTAAATGTTGACTTTGGAGAGTCACCTGCTTGCAAATCGCCTGATAGGATTTTAGGTGCTGTGGATTTTACCACGGGTGTGGTTGCGGCTGCTTTAGGCCTCACGGCTCTAGCAGTCCCTGTTGTAGCTCCAGTTGCCATAACAGCTACAGTTTTGGGCCTGGCTTCAGGTATAATCGGCTTTGGCAGAAGTGCAAGAACACTGGCTGATAGACACAGGCACGGACAAACATTGGGCTTGAACAGTAGTGAGGCCCGTTCCAATTGGATTGGTGTTGCTACTAACTCGGTGGGATTGGCGCTGGGTAGTGTCAGTATGGTGGCTTCCAGAATTCTGCATGGAACAAGGTTGGCAGGACTACACGCAGGAATGACGTCCTTGTCGTTGGGTTCGACAACTTTGAAAGGGCTATCGATTCTGAACCACTTTGCAGCTGTCGGGAAGAAATTAGTCAACGAAGAAGAAGTGACACCGCTTGATGCTTTTCAAATGGTGTCGTCCGTGTTCTTCTTCACAGGATCTATGATATCTACACGGGAAGCTTTTGGAGCTTTGCTCCACCTGAAATCATCGGGAGTTGAAATGAGGATGTCAGATATTCTCCAATTGGTTCATTCGAAGAGTGCTCTCTCCGCGGAAGTAATAATAGCGACGACAACGTCAAAAGATGGAGAAGATACCATAGACGAACCGGATATGATATGGCCCGACGATGAAGATCAATATTGGAAGTGTACTATATTATAAGGGAAATCCACATCCGCAGAACAGTCTCGATTTTTGGAGTTATTTTTACACACTCTGGCCATAAATTCATGATAATGTTTTTCAAGATGTCCAGTATTTCCCTGCATATAACTATATCCAAATACCTGAACCCCATACTCTTTCGAACGTGTAGGTGTATTTATAGGTCTGAAGTTTAATCAGCATATTAATTTTGTTCAGGAACCGACAGTAGTTTGAGTGAAATTCTTCACTCTGAGCCTAGTCAAAATTCTGGCAGAAAAGAAAGCCATGCCTGTGGATTCAGTCTAAAGACGCGCTGGCTATTTAATATTATAGATCTCCTGGGATTGGTATGGGTCCTTGATAGATATACGATAAGTGTACCACTTTGTTTCATTGGAGCAAAATATCCGTCTTGATTAACCATTAGTAAAATGGCGAAAAGATGTGTCAAATTTTATCAAAACGAGACTGTTTACATTCTGTCACAGAGTGGATTTATGTGGCTGGTATAATTTTCACAATCAATAGCAATTATTTACCTGTACAACATTAGCTGATTGGTCTTTGGATTGGGCACGGACTGTGGTTCCCCCGATGTACAATTGTAATTTCCATATGTAGTGCACTTAAGGGCCAGTCTTAAAAGATTTATTTTTTTTTGAACACTGCTTTTGATTTTAAATTTCTGAAACAATTATTTAGAGCATTTATCATAGAAACATAAATGTATAAATACTTGTTATGGAAACACAAGCCTATATCTATTGTACGACATTTTGTTTCACCCTGTAGAAGTACGAGGATAACTGGAGGAATTGAACAGGTAATAAGTTTTTTAAAATTCCAATTGCCCAATATGACTGTAATATGATATAAAGTGTGGAAGTCTGCAATAGAATAACATAACACAGTTTTAAACCCTTTACCCTCCACCACCCCCCACCCCCCACTCACGTAACAAAATTGTCAGGAATAGATTAAAGCGATGCTGCTGTTTGTTAAGAAATATTAGTTATCAATGTTTAGTTTTTTAAGAGGCTAACATCTATGTCAATGCTGTACTTGACGTTAGTACAAAAACATTTAATTATTTTTCCCTAAACGGACATACCATGAACAAGACAGTCAGTGTAGGCATAACGTAACATGGAGGCACGTTCGTGCAACAACTGTCGCTGTGAAAAAACAATGAGTGTTACACAACATGTGAGTGTATTAGTAGCGTTAGACATCCAGCATGCAATGCGCATGCGCCATATTGTCACCTGTGGCGTGCGCTGTTCCATAATATTTCTCTACATTATCTCATAACAGGCACGATTTTCGGGGTGGGGGGTGGGGGAAGTTGCTTAACATAAAATGTGTGTTTCGATTTTATTTACAACTTTTGTCCGAAATAGTTCTCATTCTAAGAAGAACTGAGCGATATATAATGAACAATATATGTAGGTCTTCATGTAAAGTACAGTTTATTCTTGTGCGATTTTAATGACACTTGAATTTATTCGAAAGATTTTCGAAAAATATGCAAATATAAAATTTCATGAAAATTTGTCCACTATGAGCCGAGTAGTTCCATGCAGACAGACGGACGGACGGACATGACGAAGCTCAGTCACTTTTCGCAATTTTGCGAACGTGCCTAAAAGTGCTAAAAGTGCTGCTCCTATAGAAAGAACCATTTCTTTTATAGCTGACGCTTTCGGCTTTCTTGTTTCTTACTTTTAAATAAGCATTAAATTCCTCCCCCAAAGCAGTGCATTTACTGTTCTAAATATTAGGACTTGCTGATTTTAATAGATTACTGATTCTTGGTAACAATAAAAAAGCAAGTGCCAGGATATGGAGGTCTGCAGTAGCACAATATTATAGAAAGCTTTCACGAAAACTTTTTCAGTTACATATTAGTGTTTCTTTTACCTTTATGATGCAGGCTACTTTTCCCACGTAAAACCATGTTCTGCTAGTAGCAATGAAATTAAAAAGAATAACAACTGCGCTGTAAATAAGTAAGCAAATTAGGCTATTATTTTATTATATTTGTCCAATAAACGCAAAATACATATGAACAATATCTCTTTCTTAAAGCACTCCTGCGTGTATCGGTATTGACATATCATCCTCAGGGAGTCTTTTATTATGTACACTAAAGTTACAAAATCAATAAAATGGTAACACTGCTACAGGTCATTGTTACAGAAAATCATAAATCATTGCACGATTGAGCCCCCAAGAAAGACAATTCCAGACTCTATTTTATACACAGCCACCAACCACATAACAATGTTCTATGTACTGTAATAGAACAAATATTTTAAGAATTACATAAAACCTGGCACATTTTATGAAGTTTTAAAGGTTTTAATATATTGATTTGCTGTAACAATCACCTGTAAAAATGTTACCAGTTTATGAATTTTGCAACTTTAGTGTACATAATAAAAGGCTCCCTGAGGATGATATATAAACATCGAAACATGTAGGAGTGCCTTAAGAAACAGATATTGTTAATACGTTTTATGAATTTGTTGGAAAAATAAAATAAAATGCTACACAATGCACGGTACATGCAGCAAGATTAGTCCTAACATATATATATAAGCTAATTTGCTAGTGTCAATTCAGTCTTCCATTTCATAATTCCTTGGTCTAATTTACTGAATTATTTATTGGAGAGTGACGCTAACCACGGGATTGATTTACAATGCTGGGAAGCCTCAAATAGGCTGAGACCAATAAAACACTGGTCGTGTCGAGCTGCTTCACTGTTACCTTAATTGTGCGGATGAACAACATACAACTCGATGGTTCTGCTTTCTTGATACTAAATGTGTAGAAGCGAGCCAACACTCAGCAGGGGATGGACGTACCAATAGTCAAAAAAAAAGTATTCAGCAGAGATAAGAAACAAACAATGTAGCACGTAAGACGAAATGTATATGACGCCAAAAATGCTCACAAATGTTGCAATGTTTTTTATTGTCCGTCTTGCACAACAATGTGATGTAAAGTTAAGTTATATACAATTAATGTAGCTACATTAATTGTATATTGTATTAATAATAAATACAATAATTAATTTATAAGGTAACAAAAAGTTTAATTAAAAATTCCTGATTGATTTATAAAATGTTATACAATGTTCAATTAAAATTCCTTGTTCCACTCATAAAGTATCGTAATGTTAATTCAATTCCTTTCTATCTTATAAAATATTATAAGGTTCAATCGAAGTTCAGTATGACACAACAGTGCGGGATAGCGTAGTCGTTATAGCGACTGGCTACGTGCTGGAAAGTCCGAGGAACGAATGCCTACGGAGGCGAGATTTTACGCACAAATCCAGGCTGGACCTGAAGCCCACTCAGGCCCCTGCAACTTGCGTGACGGATCTCTTTCCCGGAGGTAAAGCATTAGAGGCGTGGCCTTGACCATTCACCCCAATCCAGCGGAGAATTTAAAGAAAGAGCAGAGCTACACCTCTTCTTACCCTCTCGATACACATGGCCTGTTTTGTGGTGAAATTTACTATTAATGACGCAACAGAACGTAAGATATAAGAAACCTTGTCGTAGCCTAAGTTAATGCTTTGTCAGAACTCCTATTGACACATTTTCTAAATGCGTGTCTCTTCCGTAATTATGTGGAAAATGCCTAACATCTTCTTCCCAGATGATTTTTATCTGACCAATTACGGGTTGGTTTACAAACACACGCATTTCCGTTATCACCAGCGTGTAGAGTAGAGAAATCTTATGTGTTAGAGAATGTTGCCATTGACCGGCAAATTAGTCAGCTGCACGGTTCAAGCCACATTACTTGCTGACAATAGTTAATTTTCATTTCTTCTTCAAATGGGCTACAGGAGTTCAGTGCGTAGGCACACCACATAATCAATTCTAGCTGTAAACACAGTGGGCGAAACTTCAAAAGCAAAACACAAAAGAATACCAGTCCCCAAATTCAACATGTCGAAGGGAACGACCAGTTACTTGTATAATAGCCGTGCCATTGTTCAGGTGGTTATGCGCCAGACTGTCACCGCAGCAGTCCAGGTTCAGTCCCAGGCCAATGCATGTAGCAACTGTTGCAGAAAAGCTGGATCTGAGACAAGTTTTCCTGCAAGTACTTCGGTCCTCCCCTACCCATTCATTCATTTCACCGAAGCTATATGTTATCAGCAAACAACAGCGTCTTAAAACATTACACCTAATTACAGTTTAAGAAAAGTGAATCCAGTTAGACAAAACTTAATTTTATATTATGCCTGTAGTTGAGTGCCTTACACATGTACTGTAAAATAAAGAAGGGCATAATTGAGTCGTCTTTCTTGTAGTAATAATTCGCACATCAGAACATAGTCCATACAAAAACATGTTTACGTCAGTAAGGCCTTTAATTTATACACGACAGAGCATAAAGTTCAGCACTTAGAACCCACTGGTCACCGAACTGGGGAACTCGGAAATGAGTGACCACAAACCAAGGCAAGTATAGGGAATTTATAAAGATTTTCAAAATTTACGTGTATCTAGTAAGGAGCCCAGCTGGGTGGACGCGAATTTTACGTTGTCTAAACATTGGCGTATCTTATTCGAGCCGCGATCTGTTTATAAATATTCTGTATACATTTGTATTACATTGTCCAGATAAAGTGAAGGAAGAAAGGAAAATTCTACATAAAATAGAGCAATAGAATGCTAACTGGATTAGTCACTTCTTGCTTAAAAACTGCCTTCTAAAACGCGTTATTGAAGGAAGGATAGAAAGGAAGAGGCGAAGGGGAAGAAGAAATAAACAGCAACTGGATGAAATTCAGCAGAAGAGATGCCACTTAAATGATTTCAGGCTTTCGACGCGAAGTAAATGAAATTTGCGCTCTTCTGGGTTTTTACGTAGCGTAGGGTGGTAATCCTTACTGACGTTTCAGTAAACATATCGGTCACATGTTCAAGGGTCAAGAAGTCCAAGAAGATTCAGACCCTTCAAGATAGGACCTATATATTGTCCCGAAATGTCGGTAAAAAAAAAAGTCCACTATACATCTTGTAAGAGCGCATTCCTCAAGATACTGAATTTCAGAGACGAAACACTAGCTCGAGCTGCATGGAGAACCCTCTCTGGAAAGGGCTATGGACTTCTCGCCAGACAGACTAGGCAATGAATGTGCAGATACTCGTACATGTCCCCACACGTAGGGATGTGTGTATCATCTAAGGCACAACTAGCTCATCGTAGGAAACCGTGACTGAAGTACAATGTTAACGCTAAATGAGTAGGAGGTAGACGAAAGGAATTTACACGCATTTGTACACTTTTAATATATACGCTTCTTACGAGCATGTTGATTGCAATTGCTATTTCCCGCGCTTCTAAGCTAAACGTTGTAGTGGGTAGAACTGCTGTTTTTAGTGACTTTTAAATCTGTGCCCAGAGATGGGCTAGTCCGAATCTCGTGGCTTTTCTTAATAACTGTAGGGACATTGCTGACATATGGATTAAAATATGTCATACTCTAACCATTTCATAATTTTCAGTCACCCTGACATTCGACATTGTGGAAAGCGTGTAGTTTACCGAAGTAACTTTCGATAAACCAGTAAACAATCCATTTGGTTAGGCAACACGCATATTTAATTTTATTTATAGTTCCGATTCCAATAATACTCAAGGACGGTAATGTCAGGGTAAATGTTTCTGTGATATTGAAGGCCTGCATTGTTATCGATTTGCTGTAACTGCTACCAGGGAATTCACCGACGACTACATTACTGAGTGCCGGTCTCCTCGACACGATATTCTGTATAGTGCCCGACCTTCGATATTTGTGTAAAAGGAAAAACACTGTAAGGTCTAATTGAGTGGAAACAATGTGTCTGAATGTTGTGACAATAATCGATAGATAATAGTATATTACATTTGAAGTGAGTTTTGAGTGTTCGTTTCTTCAGTGTCCAGGAAACTGTTACCATTACAGGAACGCCTGAGAGGACAGCGTCGACTGTACTTCTACTTGTTACCATCGTGGTGCCAGGTAATCGGTGTCAATATGGGGTATAGAAAGTAACAAATTTATTAATGTGCAAGTTCCTAAAGAATGAGAAGTCTTACTAAGTACAGATATTGCTCCAAGTGAATATGAAATTTGTTCTCCCTTCTCAAGAGAATACGAAGACTGGGTGTCAATAAAAAAAACATATTGCTGAGGGAAATAGTTACACTTGTTAAAGATAAGTAAAAATTTATTAACGTGCACACCGTGCCATGAAGTATGATACTTCCTTCTATGGACATTTGTATGTGCCATAAAGAAGGACATTAAAGTATCAGGGACCAGGAGGTCAGTAAAAAATTAGAATTGACAGAAATTTTGAGGGAAAGCTCTTAAGCAAGATGTATTGAAATTATTATGAAGGAAAGAGATTGTGAGAAAAGTGGGTGGTTTAGCTTCGTCACAATGGCGGCGTTTGCAGTAAGGGACCTTGAAAATATTTAATTTCTATTACAAGCATAACATCACAGCCTGTCCTCTAATGTAAGCCGGGCAGAGCACTTCCTATTATCGATAATTCTCACATCTTCACGTGCATATAGGCCCATTGTAGAACATTTAGACGGAAACTTTGCGTGAATGCCTTCATCTTGGTATAGTTACAAGTGTAGTACGAAAGGTCTCGGTATTTGTGTGAGTATATATATTTATATATATATATATATATGCATACATACGTACGTACGTACATACATACATACATAGGTACATACGTACACACGTACATACATACATACATACGTAGGTACATACGTACACACATACATACATACATACGTACACACATACATACATACATACATACATACATACATACATACTTACAAGGCGTGCCCAAGTGAAATTGGGACTGATAAATTTATGCAAAGGTTTATTTAGTTTAAATGTACGTATATATTACAAATTGAAGAGTGGTACATAGACAATATCTGTGTAACACATACTGTCTACACATAATCTCTTTGTTGGTTGAAACAAGTGTCCCATTGGTCC
>Ga0136643_10014095_pt1 | contig 11981 bp, 7 predicted proteins | sample TergutLab28metaG_FD_96883 | JGI IMG/M metagenome (GOLD analysis project Ga0136643, IMG submission 96883) | Labiotermes labralis P1 segment gut microbial communities from Petit-Saut dam, French Guiana - Lab288 P1 (version 3) (version 3) | ecosystem: Host-associated > Arthropoda: Insects >...
CACTGACTGCGGTCTGGCGGTGTGTCAGCAAACGTCACGATGGTACACATAGTTACCACTGCCTTATAGGACGGCTGTGTGTATCTATTCTCTCACTGACTGCGGTCTGGCGGTGTGTCAGCAGACGTCACGAACAACAAGAAGGTGTGTTCAAATGCAAAACAGTTTCCTTCCTGCAGACTACATTTCTTCAAAAGTGGGCGGACGGTACTCCGGGCTGTACTCGGGACATGACCTGACCCGCGTTCTCTGACCTTTCGTCTTTTCCCTTTCTGTAAGATGATTGCATATCTGCATGTACAGCCTGGCTACAAAGTTCTGTGTCGTGCATAAACATCATCGTTCTGGGTCGTACGGGCCTCAAGAAATTGCTTGACTGCGTCTGTAGGTTTGAATTGACACTTCTGTGAACTCTGGCAGAGGTGAATTTGCCGTGTACGTTTGGGTTGTGATACGGAGTGTTTTGGTCCATAGGTTAAAGGCTTGGAAGAACAGGCTGCTTCCTTCTTCAAAACAGAACACACCTCCACAGAATAGGGAAACAGTGGGCTGATCTGAAATGATGGTACTAACTTCCTTAGTATACGGCTTCGCATCCCGGAAGACCATAATTTTAATATATTTTCTTACGGACTAGAAACACTTAAGTCAGTAAACATCAGATGTAATTAGGGCCATCAACCCGATAAGACTAAGGTGACCAGAACATGTAGCATACACAGAAGAGATGAGAAATGTACGCAGAATTTTAGTCGGGTAAACTTGGAGATGGAGACCACAAGGAGTACAAAGATAATATTAAAATGACTTAGATTTTAATTGAGCAGGGTACGAAGGCAATGACTGGACTTATCCAGGATGCATTCCAGTTGTGGAGTCTTGTAAATGCAATAAGGGGCCTTTGTCATCCGTAACAGACAAAGAGTTTCTTGAGTAGAGAGGCGATTGTTGACTCATCACGGAGTAAGAAGTCTGTAGGTAAGAATCATGGGAAATCAGATCTTTAGTAAATGTAGTCCTAATCATGGAATAAACTGCATCCTCAACAATATGTCAGTCTTCTTACAATGTAACTCATGGCATCAAGTAGGGTCTAATCTTTACTTGAAGGATGATTGTGGAGTGCTTTTTGGAGAGTGTTAGCTGTAGTGGGTGCTGTCTTCTTGAGGTCCGACATGTGTCTGAGGACGATCAATATAAACCTCAGAAAGACAGGCACTTAGATCAACAGCAGAATTGGCATTTTTCGGAACACGAGGCAGAACACAGCATCGTTCGGTGTGAAGCTGTAAAATATACAAATGGTTTATTATCTATTGTATTATCTCTTACTAGTTTTACCCGTCCGAATAATTTACACGTGGAAACAGTAAAATATTTAATTAACAAAAATTACAGCATATTAATTTTAATACGCATTAAAAATTGTACTTTCTTGTGCTTGATGCTGGGTAATTTCTGTCGGAGATAAATGGATCATTAGGAACGTACAAATACGAAATAAAACCTTAAAATCCACAACCCTGTCTTAAGCGGAGGCCAAAGGAAGTAAATGATATGAATTATCTTTCATTGGCTTAGGCTTGAGGAACATTATCAATTGTTAAAGTTAGGATATTTTTAAGGTACTTTTGGATAAGAAATTTATATATATAATTCGGCTTTTATTGCCATAAAAGCTGAATTATAATCTGTTTAAATATGTCTGCCTTGAAAAAATCTGCTAAAAATTTAGCAGATCATGAAGTTGCAAACAAACCTCGCCTTATTATTATGTATGATAGTGGTACTGTTTTGTTACAAATTATATGGCGTTATTTAAGTTTCAGGTAAACTATCACGGCAATTACATTTTTCATCATCATTATACAGTATTAGTCATAATTCAGTCACATGACAGTGAAGCCAATGAAAGATATGTCAGACAGCAACAAATTCTGGCTTCTATTGGCGGCCAGGATGGAGTTTTTCCATAAAAACTCTTTCCTGTAGCAGAATAACGGGCAGCTAGATAATCAGTGGACTAATAAAATTAGCGTACAGTAATCGTTTATTTACGGGTTATTTATTGTGCACATTTCCTAGGTCGGAAGTCGGAAGACATTATTAATGTCCAGTTTATTGGAAAGAATGTGGAGTAAACGCTGTTGTTGTTCAGAATGAGCCACTACACTAACATTCTTTTGGCGGGACTGAGGAAAGCCACTAAAACTGTAGCCAGGACAGCCTTTCTTGAGGCAACACTTTGAATTTGGGACTTCCCGAATATGAAGCAAGATAGTTTACTCATTCGGAAGTGGATTTCGGTGATGCAGTTAAAAGAAGTGTTAATGTCAGTAGGGCAGTGGCTGAGAGCCCGTTGTGATAAACGGTATTCGGTGTTTCTCGTGCCCATTCTTACAGCCGCCGGCTCATTGTGCAGTAGGTTTCCCAAGTCTTGTGTCCCATGGTTTATCGACTGTGTTTATTTAGAACAACGAGTTCTGACAAAGATCAGTGAAAGTAAATCTATTGTCTACAATAATTTTAGATCTTCCATAGTCCATAAATCTACGAAGAAAAGAAAATGGACTCAGTATTTATTAGATCCTGTAAAGTTCAAAGGTTAGGGACACAATGACTTTCCGTGTTCACCTGTTGTGTTTACAGATTCACTATATCTTCATGCCAATTCTGTATAAGTATTATATGTAGCTTAGTCTGGCATTGTACATATTACAAATTGGATGGTAAAACAGCGGTACAGTCAACAAATTCGATGACTTGTAAGCTGTGGATAAGGACGCTACAAGATGGTTCACGGTCACTGTGAAACTTACACTGGAAGTGATAGCTTCGTTACGAGGTTACTGCATGACGTATGAAAATAACTCGAGCGGAAAATATTCTTCTTTTCTGGGAGGTGACGTCATTCAGTCTGGTGTAAGCATATCGATGTTTTAGAGGAACCGGCTCCATCCATGATCAAGGTAGGTAATTCCGAGCTAGGCAGCTTTCTTATGTCCGAAGATATCTTTTGCTTCGGTGAACAGTAACTTTCTTATAGATCCAACCAGCTTATCAGGTTTCTTATGAAAGTCAACTGTGATGATGTAGGCAGCAGGTTTCTCTGTAAAACTGTCACACCTCAGAAGGCAGCCATCTTCATATCCACCGCCGTAAGCACAAAAGTAAAGCCATGACTGTCCACGTCATGAAGACATAAAACGGGAATGGAGGTATAGCTTCACTCATTCTTAACCTCAGCAGTAGATAGAGGGCAGTGGTCGACGAAACTTTCGGTCACTTTACCCGCGGAAAAAAAGCCGATACCCCTTGAATGGGAGGTTTGGTGGGCCCCAGAGCAGGTCCGGACAACCGTGGAGAAGAAATATTAGCCTGTATCGGAATTCGAACCTCGAAGCGTCCCATTCCACAGCCTACAGCCATGAATACTTTCAATCTTAACTTAAGAAGACTTAAAAACATGTATTAAAAATACAGCTGCAACAATGAATTTAAGTTCTGTTAATAATCATTGTCTCTATAGTCACGCAGAATTTCCATTAGTGCTAACAACAATCTGTGACATTGCTAATGTACTGTATTGTTACGGTAGAGAGTCTTATAGAAATATGGAATAAGTTTAGCGAAGAAGTGTTGTCTGAATACATGTACATATTTCGCATTGAACTAACTCTTGTACATTAACAATGAGAAGATCACTGTTCGTCCTTCCTCATGTTACACTTCAAAAACACTGACCGCATTTTGACGAAATTAAACACTGCAATTCTAAACCAGTATTTACGAAAATCATTTCCGCTCTATCGGTCCAGTAAAACTCAGATTAAGCATCAGTTTTCAAATTAAACAAAAGCTTCGTGTCTACAGAAATTATGCATGATATAAAATAGGTTCCATTAGTACATACAACACGTGTTCGAAGTATTTATTGACGCAATGCAATAAAAAGTAGTTTATCAAATGCAGTATGATGTGCTGCATGTGCGATTTGGTTCGGCTGTGGTGTAGGCGATATTCGTGGGGGAGATTTGGAGTGATTCTGAAGTTCGTAAAAATCGGCTAAATGAAAGCCGTACTTTAGTTCGGGGCGTGAATGAATTTCTGTCCCTACTTCCCACAAATATTGCCGATTTGTGTCAAAGTCGGTGTATGAAATTTGCCCACTAGGCTCTTAAGCATTAAGGTCTACACCATTTACAGCCTTGTTTAACCAGTAACAGTCAAAGTCACTGAAAATTTATATTCATAGAGGAACAAAATTCTGTTTGAGAGTGATATGTAATGCTGAAATGGAGAATAAAATTTGACGAGCTGGAAAGGTGCAATAAGCTTATTTTTCCAGGCTGAACCTACGTCACAGAATAAACCTTTCCTTCCACAGACGTCAGTGTTTGACACTGTATGCAAAATATATACGTATACATTCTGTAGCAGATCTTATTTACGGAGACAAACTACTACTTCAGTATAATCATGGAGGGAAAGTTTAATTTGCAACGAGCGTACATGCATTAGGTTGATGTTTATTGGTGGAGTGGGATAAAGTTGTAGGCAGAAGGAGAGACAGGGTAAGTAAATGTCCACATGTCTTGCTGACCTATCCTCGATCGTGTCGTCTGTTTTTCCCCACCCACGAGGGTCAGAAATGTCATGTCAGAAAGAATTTACGTAGGTCGCCCGACGTACCTACTTACGTACGTCATACTTGCAGGTTACATTTATCGAAAAATAATTCCCTACTTGAAAATCTTATATGTAATATATTTTGAAACGTAAAATGTTAATATTCAAGAACGTACCTTCGTGTCAATTGCATAATTCAGCAGCAACTCTCAGATACACCCATGTGGTAGTTCGACGTGTTTTAGTATAGATACAGTAAAAAGGACGTCAAGGAGCCGACACTCTCACGACTCCATTTTTTTTCGGATTAAAATTCAGTGAAGCGAAGGTACCCTGGCCTACAAACGTAACATGTACACCACATGAGCACAGAAACATAACGTGGTCCTATAGGATCCAAATGTAAGAATCGTGGAAATTAAAGCCATAACATAAACAGTATTCTGCTAATCTTTTCTCCGACTTAAGGGAAATAGAAGCTAGTTTAGGCAAGGTGAGATTGCCAAGATTTGGGTGTGCTTATCACTTCTGGAAACTTGGACGCTCGCCCTGTTATATTTGTCTCCTACAGAGCAAGCCATTTGTGTGTGTGTGTGTGTGTGTGTGTGTGTGTGAGAAATGTTTTCTGTTGAACAAAAAGGCTTTAATGTGCGATACTCTGTAACACATGCATTATGGGGAAAATGTAGTAGAAAGTCCTGTAAAATATTCCTCTTTCAAAAGTGCCATGTAGAAGGAAGTGCAGAAAACTGGAAAATTTTTAAATTACAGATTCAGTTTTGAACAAAAAAGACATACTAAGAGTTTAATTACTCGGATGAGTAACTAAAACTCTTAGTCTACACTAAGTAGGAAAACAAACAGCCTAAATAACGTATGTACGTGCTGTGAAAAGCCCCACGCAGTTCATACAGTTACCTTTACATTACTGTGAAGTGCAGTCAATTCACTCAAAATCGTAGGCTCGTATATTTTAAAGACACGAGTTAAATTAATCCTGAAACCATCAACCGAAGAAGGTAAAGTGTGCAATAAATCTACTTTAATTTCAAGAATTGAAGGATAATTTTCGAAGATAAATTATTAACATTACAGGAAAAGGAATTTGTCGCGTGTTGGAAAATATTTTCAGAAGGTGCAAGGCGTGGTTTTGCGCTGGAGGTCTTTGTTTCGAGATTCGGCTATGGAGTAAGTATGATGGATGGCATGGAGAAAAATGAACTCTAAATTCGTGGAGGATACAGTTTCAGTATGCGATCAGTTTTGATACGAAAGACGCCTTGCTGAAGGAAAATATTAGCGAGAGACTGTAGATAAAAACCCTTTTATGACCGGTATATTTCTGAACTAAAATTAAGCTTGGAATTATTTTAATTATGTGTGTGTTATTTCTAAACGTACGAGTGTATATGTCCTTGTTATGGAACACCAATGGATGGAGATCTCTGTGTGGCATCCATGTATAATCTAAATATTAGAACTGTGGGCTAAAGCATCTAACAGAACCTGATGGTTGTCTTCGCTGTGTGAGATGCTGTTCACGTGCATGTGCACTATCAATTGTCTTGATGACGGTAAATTTGACGCTCTCAGTACAATAGCATCCATTCGGGGAAAAGCCAAATACATTCAACGGTTTGCTGAATTGTAGTCCACTGTAAAGTTTGCAATGCGATTTTGGGCGCATATAGGGAAAGGGGATTTCCAGAATTCAAATTCGAAGTTCGTTGACAGGAGTGAAGAAGGCAGGAAGATTATTAGAAGCAAACTCGTAAGGATCACATGGACTTCAGAAGAAGATTTTGAGTCCGTAAGGGTGTTTTATGTACAGAAGTCAAAACTATCGATTATTGCAGTCCAGAATTGGGCTTAATCAAAACCACCATTCGTGGACGTTATATTGGATGCGGCAGTAGAATATGATGATTTTCAGATAGCTGTTATATGAATCAGGTTGATTATAAGATAGAAAGACATTACGGAGTGCCAGTAGGAAAATGGCATTCAATATATACTTGGTACTGCTTAAAAATTACATCTACTGAGTGGGCCTCTTGGCTTGCAGTACATTTCTGTAAATCCCTGATCAATTAACCAAAACTTCGCTGCAGACGTTAACTGGTTGATCCGGGTATCTCGCTTTCTGAAGTCATGAATGTAAATTTCGATGAACTCAGCTTCTGAATTAAAGTTTTGGGGCGAATTTAATTTCCGTTCTTGTAACTCTGCCTATTAAATTAAAATGTAGTCAAAATCTTTCTTAAAATCTCTCTTATAACTGACATTCGAATGAAACGTTGTATGAGATAAAATTATGATGCAGCCGGCGTAGCTCAGTGGCTACTGTACTAGGCTCCTGGTAAACGACCAAGGATATTTTCAGTTTCCAAATGTGTAAGGGAATTTCGTCTTCCCTAAACCTTGCAGATCGGCTGCCTGGGTATTGAACGCAAATCATCCAGTGCGTATCGAATACCCTTTCCCACAGTGAAGTTTGTATGTGGAACTGACTGTTCACCTCCGAATCGTGCCGAAGTTAGAATGCATATTTTCTCCTCCACTTCCCCATACGCCTTCATAGCGTAGTGCTTGATTATAGACGGGGATATATTACCTTGAGCTTTATTACTTTAATTGAAACATTCACAATGCAACGAGTATTTAATGAAATACAAGGAAATGAAGGTTCTGAGTCTGTGGTTACAGGAAGACAGCTGCAGTAAGTAGACATGAGGGTCAGTGACGTATGCGAAATTGCAAAGGATGCTTGCTGTAAAATGTCTGTTTGCTTTTGGCAACCTTCTTAATTTGAGCTGTGAAGTAAACAGAAATGACCCGCATATTAATGAGGCTAACATGATGATACGTGTGGGAGAGGGGACAGACGCTGACGGGCTTTTTGGCGGGGAAACCAGAAGTGTAGGAACCACGTAGAACGTGTAGGCATAGAAAGAGAGTGACATTAAAGTTGATATTTAAAAAATATAATGGGGAGCGGGAAGCATGGACTGGAATGAGCTGGCTCAGGTTAGGGACAAATGGCGGGCTTTTGTGAACACCGTAATGAATTCACACACTTCATAAAATGCGTTGAACTATTAGCGTCTCAAGAACGACTCTTGTAGTTAGTTATGTAGAGGCGATACTTTGTCCAATCAGAGGGCTCAGTAGAGAAGAGAAGTATTTTCGAGTATCGACCTTCGTAACTGATATTTGTCGATTGTTTGCTTACTTAATGGCTTTCTTTCAACTTTAAATATTAGATTTATGCAGTATCGTGTAGGATCGGAAGTGGAGAACGACTGTTAACTTTGTCAGGACTCTGAAACATGTGGCCATAGCTTGTTGCATGGTATACCTAAGATTTTACCTGAAACTGAGGTACAACAGGTACATTTGTCGCTGTTCACGGCATGAGTGAGGAGCAGATATATAACTCCATTCATTCTTAACCTCACCTTGCCTATCTTCGCGCCTGGCCTCTTCAATTTCCGAGAAAGAACTCACTGGAATGGGCTTCGGAGACGGAATGGACGTTGTGGAGAAGACAAGAATTTCTTGCCTCTGCCGACATTCGAATCACAGATCTTCCAGCCCGAAACCTATTCGCCGCACCAACTGCGCTCTCCTGGCGCCTCTGAGAATAACGAGGAACACTAAACATTGCCTACATGCCTCTCAACAATGGAATCGTCTTCCCTCACTGTGCCTTTGTACGAAAAGATCTATTCTGTGAATGAAGACTTGCAGACAAAGCGCCTCTTGAGATTCTGTTTATTCTCAGCATGGACATATTTGTATCACATTCCAAGTAAACCTGCAGGAATACGTCACCGTGAAATGCACTGTATCATCACGATGTATGGGAGAACTGTGGCAAAGCTTCATGCCTCGTTAACCACTGCGAGAGATTCATGGGTGGCCTTGGTACGGTGGGTATTCAACCTCGGCTGTGTAGCCTATAGTGACTGAGCTATCCGGTTCACAGTCCCTGTATAACACAATACTTTGTGGCTATCTGTGGCCGAACTTGCCCCATATGTGTGACGTATGCCACAAATCTCGCTCCAGACCTTCATATTGTTTATATGACATGGAAGTGACATATAGCGGCAGTGGCTTATTGTAACTGACTGTACCAGCATTTGCTTGTAGAGACTGGTACAAATAAAGAAAAACTCTCGTTGATATAAGAGATTTTCTGGTACAGAGAAGAGCCGCACAGTGGAGGGTCCATTACCGCCGAGGTCAGTTAATTCTGAATAATCTCCTCTTTAGCGTGGTGAAGTCGAATTGCTGTGAGTGCCGAGATCCGGCGACTGCAACGCACTACAGGACTGGCAGATCGTGCTCACAGATCGCATAGCCGTGTTATTATGAGTATGACCACGAGCAAACGGCTCTCTCACCTCCTGTCTACCCTCTAGGAAGACTGTATAAGACAGAAAGACGCGGCGGGCGTTCCACGGGTTCGATCCCTTACCAACACAAAGTGCAATTAGCTCTCTAACCAGATTTGTACAGAACAAAGGAAACATTTCCTTCTCTTTCTAGTGTTGCCATTGCACTATGACTGTTATTTGTTCTTTGTGACGGTATTTACCTTTTCGTTAGTACTGCAGAAGAGATTTATTAGAGTGTCTGTCATTAGCGACGCAATTAGTGCAAAAGTACACACATGTACGACTCGATGAAAAGCTGACCGTGAATATGTAGTAAGCAATAAGACAAAGTTTAATTAAAATGCCATGCCATGAAGTTTTGTGCGGAGTGGAAGTACGGTTCATGTGTTTTTAAGCCTGACTGTTGCACAGTTGAGTTGCCAGTGTCCGTATGTGACCGCTTGACTTCCGGTATCCGTCAGATAAACTGGGTGGACTCCAGAATTGCTCTGGACCCGGTAGCTAACAGGTGGCAGATTCTGACCTTCCTGGTATCCGAACCACAGTCCTTTCGCGTAATCAGTTCCAATACTGAGCACACTATCACGGTTGATGGCGATAAGATATATTTTGACAATATATTACACTAAGAAATGCACATAACAAGAAGCATGTCAACACTTAGGGTCACTCTAAGTCATTCGGATGTCAACAATTGCAACAACTTATTACACCAAGACATTAAGAAATGATTTAAGGTTTTCAAGGTGGTTATTAATGATTTTTTTGGTCTTCTTGATTATGGTTCTGTATAGCTTATTGTGGGGACACGAAACTTTCGAAGCAATATTTTGACTCCATCTTCATGTTTCATTCTAAATGTTTGTCCCCAACTACCACACTGCACGTTATCATAACACAGAACACTACAAACTGTACATACGTCCTGATCCTGCTCGCAAGATGACAGCTTGCCTGTATGACATACACCATTGCTGTGTGTACAGTGAAAAATTACTGATGATGGACAGAGGAACTGTCCGAAACATGTAGTTTTATTCCCAGAATAAATTTGAGAAATTAGTGCATCTATTTGCTTTTATTATAAGAAATTATCACGATGCACGGTCACCTGAACGTCAAATTGGAAGGGCATTTCCCCCCTTGCACCCCCTCCCCCAAGTTACGTCTATGTGTATTGGCATTATGATGGTAGGCACAGTAACGGACCTGCGATGAATCAAGTAGTACAAGAATGGAGGAAACAGCATTGTGATGAACTTAACCGTTTCTTCGCCTGATATTCTTTTTGTGAACCATTCCAGAGGGACGAGGTGACAGGAATGTACGATTGAGGTGAAACTATAAATTTGAAAATAATATTAGTTGTAAACTCCAAGGCATGAAGCTGTTTGGAACTTGGCGGAGATTATGGGAAAATACCGAAATTGATTTTGTGTAAACAGATTGTGAAAATGAGAAAGGGTTCAGTAGTCGGGTTTTTGAAAACCAGACGTCAGAAATTCAGTAACTAATTGGGAGCTGCGAGGTTTCGGAAAGAACGTGGAATGGCTGAAAACAGACAGACAGACACCTTCAATCGGTGTTCGGCCGAATTCGAAACCGTCGTATATCGGGCACTAAGTGTGAAGCATTTCTTCAGCAAACTTGCTTAGTTTGCGCTGTGGTTCTGCTGCGACTCTGCAGAAGATTTAGCTTGGTTCATGAACATAGACGTAACTTGGGCCCGGTTGGGGGGGGGGGTGCCCTTTCTTTATTAACTTGACTCCTTCGTAACTTAACATTCCTCATACCCACGATCCATGTGAGCTCCCCTCTCGAATGTTATTTGCCAAGTTAGGCATCTGTTCATTAAAAGGTAAAGTGCACCCTTTTACAGCCACTGAGGCTTTTTACAGGCCCTACGACCCACAGGGGAGTAGATGTATAGCTCTACTCTTTCTTGGCCACGGCACTAGAAGGGGTGAGGGGTCAACGTCACGCCCCGGCCGCTCTTTACCCCCGGGAAAGTCCCGATACTTATTGTACAGGAGGCTGGGTGGGCGGGTCTGGACAGGTGCGAAAAATCTCGCCTCTACAGGGATTCGATCCCCGGACTGTCCAGCCCGTAGAAATCGCTATACCGACTGAGCTACCGGCCTACATATGTTCATAGGTATTTATTATTTATTTATTTTGGACACTGTCATATTAACTCTTTTTTTCACAGCTATTTGCAAAGCGCACAGTTGATCATAAATATGTTCGTTCCTTCTGTATCCGTTAAGTCCATATCGAATGCTCATTGCGCATTTGTATAAGTAGCAGTGAACTCTTATTTCAAGAGGCTACAGTTTTTTCATAGATATCTAAAAGTGTTAACATTTACTGCACTTACCTAAAGTGTGTTTTAGCATGCACGTGTTCATCCAGTACACATCTTTCAACTTTTATTGATTTTACATTTACTCTTTAGTTATGGGATAGGCTTGGAATATAGAATGTAACTAAATCTGAGGACTCCTTTGTGAGATTTGATACTCTCATAATGAGAGAGATACACGTCTTCTGGGATATGAGAACGCGAATTGTTTCAAAAGTTCTGGAACTGTTTACATTTCTACATGGTGTCACATACCGTGAGACCTGTCTCTTCGCAAATCCAGTTATGGCTTTTACAGGGGCTTGTGAAGTGTGCGATATATATTTTTTTAACTCATGGTTCCGTGCATCGTAATTCACTGTTAATAAAAATCCAACTAGATGCAACAGTATGCAGGTATTTATTTACCGCAAAGTCACTCTACATGTTTCGGGTGTCACAGCACCCATCATCAGGAGTACTCCAAACTGTAACCGCAACCTCCGGTACAGGTCATAATACTGGTACAGCTACTTCCCTCCAACGTGGCCTGCAGGCCACGTTGATGATGGGTGCTGTGACACCCGAAACATGTAGAGTGACTTTGC
>Ga0136643_10014097_pt1 | contig 11981 bp, 11 predicted proteins | sample TergutLab28metaG_FD_96883 | JGI IMG/M metagenome (GOLD analysis project Ga0136643, IMG submission 96883) | Labiotermes labralis P1 segment gut microbial communities from Petit-Saut dam, French Guiana - Lab288 P1 (version 3) (version 3) | ecosystem: Host-associated > Arthropoda: Insects >...
ACAGAGGGAGTAAAGGTATAGCTCCACTCATTCCTAATCTCGGCACTTGAAGGTAAGCGGTAAATGTCATATCCCGGCCGCTTTACTCCCGCAGAAGAATCCCGGTACCCACTGAGTGTGAGTTTGGGTTGGCCCCACCACCAATCTGGGAGCTTTGGAGAAGAGAAAAATCTCTTGGCCCTAACGGGTTTCCAACCCCGGACCGTCGAACCTGCAACAGTGACACTATACCACAGATCACCTGTACTGTACTGTACTGCACTGTACTATGCCAAACCGGCTGCTGCAATTAAGTACTTCCTAAGTAAAGGTGAAATAATGGAATTAACTGCGAACAGGGGGAGGACACCAAAAAACATTTACCCTGCCCTATCAAGAATTCATACCAATCGTCTACAAACAAGATTCTGAGCCCCAGAAAATGACAGGCCCTCACTATGGAGGCTAACAGAATGGTTACATACTGTGTGTGTGTCACCTGGTCTAAAATTATAGAAAATCTGCACTTTGGCCACACAATGCATTCATGCATTTGGTATGATGCACTCAATAAACAGCAATTTTTCCACTGATTAACTAACTACACACCACACAATCCTTCTTCAGAAGCTACTAGCCCCACTGCTAGTCAAGAAATTACTTGCATTTTAAGTAACCCGAAGGAGCAGTACTGTTTTGTAACAGCCTGAAACTCGTAAATATCCTGAGCCACCTTAACCCTCCATGTCTCCCCCATCCTATTTAAGATCCGCTTAATATCACCCTACAATTACTCACACCAGTTCCTACAGTCTCATTCCTTTAAGTTTCCCAACCAAAATCCTGTACATATTCCTCTTCTCCACCACCCGTGTCACAGGGATGGTCTGTCTGATCCTCTTTGATTTGATCACCCAATTACTATTTGGTTAAGAGTAGAAATTATGAAGATCCTCATTATGCAGTCTTCTCCGGTCACCTGTCACTTGCGCCCTTTTAAACGCAAATACTCCCCTCACAACCGTATTCTCAAACACCACCAGCCCATCTTCTTCCCCCAGTCGTACAGACCACACTTCACTCCCACATAAAGGAAACACAAAATTACAGTCCAGTACATTTGGATCTATGAAGACACAAGATTTAGGACCAAATGGTAGCTGGCATTTGCGAATGTAAACTGCTGTTGTTTTGTTACCCTTAGCAGCATCCATCTGTTGGGCTGCATTTTGTGTGAGACAGGCAGTGAATTTCTGCACCTTTATTGCTACTCAATAAAAGTCAGCCTTCAGAACAAAAGTGTTTCATGTAAAGCACACCACCACGTTACTGCAACGAAGCAACTGCAAACATAAGGACTGCCACTAGGGTGTGCGTACTTGAGTATACAGTGTGCATCCTGAGGGTCCTGCAATCAGCACACTCAGTCAAGGTTTTCTGAAGTTTTCTTCAGTCCAAGTGTAAATGCTGAGTTGGTCCGTATTTCACTGCGCACTTCTCATGCAGCCCTAAGCCCTACCAGCAATAACATCAAAATTCCATAATTTAACAATCTCACTGTAAAAATTCTGACATAATGATTCAATAGTTGCAGAATAAAAAAACCAACTACATGTCACTTGTTACATTTACTTTACTCCTTAGATACTGGACATGTTTCGGGCATTAATATGTCCATCTTCCGGAGTTTGTGATTATGTTGTTGAACTACCACATTGGCTGTATTGTTCTGCAACAATGCAGAAGTTAACGTTAGTGTAATTTTGGTGTTTAGTGGTGTGTGTTCGGTGTGATATGTTTTGTCGCTTTCTTGTGGCTAGTAACGTGTGTCTGTTGTTGCTAACTGCTCCATCATTGCAGAACAATACAGCCAATGTGGTAGTTTAACAACATAATGGCATACTCATGAAGATGGGCATATTAATGCCCGAAACATGTTGAGTATCTAAGAAGTAAAGTAAATAAAACAAGTGACATCTACTTGGTTTTTTATTCTTCAACTATTACAATGACGCACGGTCCAATAAACATCATAATGATTCAAGTAAAAAAATCAGCCAAAATATAGTAATTGCTCACCTTCTTTCCTGTGTAACATACCCAAAGCAGTCCACTCCCTGTCACTATACCTGCCTCATAACTTTCAGATGCAATAAATCCTTTTTTCCCATGCCTACTATAGGGCTTCACCCCAACCCCTACCAACCTCCCCCCACAGGCCAGCTCCTCTTCCTGTATCTATTAGTACCATACATTATTTCAGGATCTTAAAGTTAGTGGTATTAGAAATCACTTCAGCTTCAAAATTCTGCATTTGTCTGCTCTGTTGTTGTTATTATTACTGACTGTATGAAACTAAAAATGAATGCCTTCAAATGCTTCAGAGTTACCACGTTTTATGCAAATCAGACATGTCCAAAAGTTGGCGGGACAGACAGATGTGCGCGCACTCATGTACACATGCACACACGCACACAGTCCAGTTATTTCCAAAGTATACACGTTCCTTTTCAGGAAGAAAAGCAAGCTAAGGATAAGGATTTCACGAGTAATTCCCACATGTACACTTCTTGTAACATGACAGATGGTGACAAGTGACATACTACAATTTCACCCATCTACTCTAGCATTTCAGTGTTTCGCCATTATCTGCACTCCATATGTGCCCTCCCAAACACAAGTCAGGGAGCATTAAACCCAGAAACCTATGCAGCAGGGCTACTCTGAACACAGACACAGCAAGCTGCTGACACACACCAGTCACTACTTGCCAGTCAACGTAACTCAGAAGACATGAATCTTCAACACTGCTGTGAGAAGCTCAAACTTTGCACTTACTGAAAAACTTGACAGCAAACAAATATCACAATAATAACATTGGCTTGGCAAGTTTTAGTTCCCGCCTAATGAAGAGAAACCACAAAGCAGAGCTAAGTGTTTCTGAAACTAATACATCCTGATGTAAGCTTTTTAATCTGGCCTAAACTATAAAAACATTGCTACTCCTGATAAGAGTTTAACATTGCCACTAATGGGAAATGTACAGCTGAGAGGAAGAACTACTGCATGTATTTAAATAAATAAATGTAGATAACTAAAACAAGAACACATGAATATCGCCATTCAACTGACAGGGTGAATGACACAGTAAGCAATACAAACATAGCACATTCAAATAAACTGCTAATATGAAAACATAAATAGAGCTAAAAGATGTCAGTGTTCCTTGACATTCATAGGAGCATGCATTGTGATATATTCTTATAATAATAGACAACGAGATGCACTATTTCTCAAATTTATTTTGATAAAGAACTCTACATGTCTCAGACAGATCTACTGTCCATCATCAGGAGTCTCAACACTGTATACCCAGCAACAGCTAATTGTCATGCTAGTTATGTTGACTGTCTGCTGTCAACATAACTACCGTGACAATTTCCTATTGCTGTGTATACAGTGTTGAGACTCCTGACAATATACAGTAGGTCTGTCTGAAACAAGTAGAGTTCTTTATCAAAATAAACTTGAGAAATAGTGCATCTCGTCGGCTATTATTATAAGAATATGTCAGTGTTCTGCCGCAGTATAGCTGAGGTCTTTGATCTTCTGAGGTGCTGTGTGATGTAGGCTGTAAGTTGGTTACCAAGTGCACCAAGGCCTTGTTCTATGCCCTGTGTTCCTGAAAAAGTGGGTTTAAATAAAAAAGGCATAAATCAAAAATGATATCACACCCCCTCCAAAAAAAGGATTACATAAATGGGAACAAACAAGCTGAAGAGGGTTAAACAAAAAATGTGAGGGTGTAAATTATGAAGTGGCATAAATTGGTGTTCGGTATTAATGCAAAACGGTGTAAAACGACGGCCGTGAAGAAGGCCTTGGTGTACTAAGCTCAGTCACACAGCATCCGACAAGAGCGAAGGTCGTAAATGCACTTCACTTACAAAAAACTCACATCAATTACAGTCAAGGACAAACACTTATACCAATCACTATATTCAAGAAACCTATTATTCAATAATCAGCTAATTCAGAATTCTTGTAAAGGTTGGCAAGTAACAGTAAGGAAGAAGCTGTGGCTGCCCAGTTAATTACAGTAATTATTAAGCTTCCAGTGACGGTATACAAAACAGCATAATAAGTATTATCACAATTGGTGCTCTGTATTGAATATTATAATATTAATTAGATCCAGAAGGATGAGCCAGGCAGGCACGCAGCACACATGGGAGGGGAGAAATGCACACACAGTACTGGTCAGAAAACCTGACCGAAACAGACCTAGGTAAAGATGGGAGACTAATATTCAAATGGTGGCAGGCTGTTGCAAACACAGTGATTGAAACCTGAGTTCCAAAAATTGCAGGTGTTCTTGAATAGCTGAGCAACTGTAAGTTTCCCAAGGATTCTGTTCCATGAGGTTTATTCCTTTAGAGCACTAGAAAAATCATGCTACAAAACAACTTTATTGAGCACCAAATCCTACAGGCACTTGTTACTGATCAGTCACAGGGCACAGCAACAATCAGGCACTTGATGACCGCTCCGGCCCCGTCTGTCAGTCAGCTAGGTCATGGCTGACCTATCGGCTACTTATACTTTTGCCACCTTCACTGCATGTCTCTGAACAGCCTTTTGCATCATTTTACGCCACAACATGGCAAGACCTAGACGATCCCCGAGCCTCCTCCAGTAGTGAGCCACCCAGCCCCTGTTGCTGTCAGCCCACATACCATGTCCGCTTTTTTCAGCACGATTCTCAGCTGCAAGAAGCCGCTTATAGTACATCATGTATATGGGGCTCTTCTCCAGGCTGAAGTCAAGTGATGATGCAGATGCAAAGCCCAAGGACAGCAAATCCACACCCAAATCGCCACATTTCTGCAAAAGAACAATTGTTATAATCTGATTGGACTTGCTCCTTGTACAGCTGAGTGATGACAGGCAAATAAGACTGTGTCTTTCAACTATTTACTGTCAACATGCAATTAACACAAAAAATCTTCCACTGCCTGAAATACAAATCTTACAATTTCTGCAACAGGATATGCATACAGTTATGAATAAGTATGTCCTCTCCTTACCGTTACAATACCATGTAGTATACTGACCGTGTGTGACGTGACAATGCAGCTCAGAGACTCAGGATTTGCTTTCAGGGGAGTGAATCTGATGTTGCTCCCCACCACAACATGCTGTAGCCATGACACACCATTATTCAGAATGTCCACACTAGATATATGTACAGGAAGACACTTCATACTGGACTGCCTCAACTGCCAGCCCACAATTGGGTGGTGATCTACCAGCAGCAGTGGAGGTGATGCCCCAGCAGATGTCTCCACACTCACCACTTTACCAGTCAGTGTCACATGCTTTTCCAAAAAATGTGTTGGGATCTCTTGCGGAGACGTGAATTTCTTAAACTGAAACAAATATGGGTCCTCTCCAACACTGCGCTTTACAGTGATATGCAACAGCGACTCTTCAAACTGCCTCCTGCATGCCAACAGGCCTACACTTAATACTGAATTACCCCTATCAGAAAGGAGAAAGACCCTCTATCAAAACTCAAATGTCGACAGAATTACTTGTTGAACTGTATTACAAGTTTCAACCTATACAGCCTTAATCAGGTAATCATTCTTCATAAAAATACTTTAAAAAGTCATGTATATGATTTTAATTTCTATTAATAAGAGAGGGATCTCAGTCTTTAAAAAAGCACAATTGTATAGTGTCAAATAGTGTTGAGATCAATTAGCTGAAACATAGGCCAAGCCTGGTATACAAATGTAGTTAACATAAACAATGCAGTTTAAAAATTCTGTTTATATTATACCTTACATTATTATATAACATATTATAGTTTATATTACTACAGTTGAATACCAGTCTGTCCTGTGCTTTAATTGAACTCATCAACATTTTAAACTATACACACGTACACAGTAAGAGAATGAGACTTAACTTTTATTGACAGAAATTTAACACCCAAACATGCAGCATGGTTGACAAATAATTGTAACTTTTTTGTGACTGATGGTCTTTCTCTTTCCATATACATATTAGAGTCACAACGGGAAGTTCATAACAAAACTAAATTACTCTCCTATGCCACCAATATTTGCAAACTGGCATTTTAATTTACAAGCTCCCTTTGCAAGTTGAAGATTATGGCAAAGATTACTACCCACATTATTTCGGGATGTCTACATCTGCTTTCTGTGAGCAGCACTTTTTATCAGATTTTCATGATCAATTCTTTACTTATTTAATGACGTATCAACCGCACTGGCTGTACAAATATATTGTTTAATGACAAAGGAAGACAACCACAAATAATGAATAAGTGAGTATTCTGAAGCAAGCATAACTTCACTTTACAAACATTAAACGGGTCTACTGCACAAGATCATATTATCCTCCTGGTACACAAGATTAAATTGACATACGGACTAGCTTTCACGCCCCTCTTGCAATCACCAAGACCGCAAATCACGAAAAATACAGTTATTCCGAAACGCTAAGCTGACGTTAGTGCCCATGGATGGAAGGTCGTGCTGGCCCTGATTTCACTGCATATCGTATTGCAGATGCGTGCAAGAGCGGCTCTAAAACTGTGGCAACTCACCGGTCTAACGCTTCGTAGAGCCACAGCCAACCCCACAACAGCCACGGAATAGATGCCATACTAGAAATAAACAAATATCAAGGTTGCAACCATGGAAAGTGGAAAAAGCTATTTTAACCTACAAGGTTTATATACAACACGCAGACAGCTGTTCTCAAAACGTGAGGTTAGGTTAAGTTAGCACTTCCATTAGCCTATTACACGTTACCCACCTGAACTCCTTTGATGTTTCTTTCCATGTACAGAGTAAATTTTTCGAACCAGTGGCGTTCGTCATCCATTTCGTACAATTTCTCTTCCTACGTCCTTCGAGAACTACCGTACTAAGATAACCGCACTCATCGTATCTTTTCATACATCAGCTGTTCACAAGCTTCCATTCTTCTCATCTGCTAAAACAACACCGCCTACGATTGTGCTAAAAACACAACTGCTATTGCGCAACTGCATTCTGCTCCTGTACGGGACGATGCAAAACGCGTACATGTGTATCCACCATTTGCAAGCGAAACTACCATTGCCAGTATCAAAATTACCGATTTTGAATGACGCATTCCTGCACAGCACCAATTAGAGTACAGTCACACACACGCGCGCGCGCGCGCGCGCGCACGCACGCACACACATACATACATACATATATGTACATTCCATGGTTCAAAAGTTCCAAAATGACAAATGGATGTGGAATATATCATAATAGTACAACATATATGACACAAAGTACAGACTTTTATGAAAGTGTTGTGTTTGTAGCTGTTAGTTACAGCAATATTCTTCCAACTGCCTGTTAAAGAGAAATGCTTTTATGATTACATGTTGCTTTTCCACTTCACTACCTCCCCCCTCTCCTGTCAACCTACTGTTGCAGATACCACAGCAAATTTATTTTGTCGGTTTACAGCAGCAGGATAAAACTGTGTGCAAGGATGCCAATTGGATTCAGATGATGGGTACTGTATATCTTTCAGCCAAAGTTCATGACCTTGGAATCAAAGAAGAACAAAATTAAAAAATAAATAAGTCGAAACACAGAAATGTTACAATGTTTTACTTTAAATAACATATGGGGCATTATCTAATTAAAAGATGCACTGGAACAGGGTGCTGTATCTTCTAAGGACAGCCTGTGAAAAATGGTCAGCTTCAGCAGACTGTCATGTTCAACACATAACAGTGCTTCTATGGAAGTTCACAGGAAGTAACCCACAGATCAGGCAGTACCCTCTTCTTTGATATTATTGTACTCATAGCCACCACTGAAATTGTCATCTGAGAAAGCAGACCACCTACTTACAAACCAAAATCTGAACTGCATCTAACTCACAAAATGAATGTAGGTAATGGAGTGTTAACTGTATCAGGCCTTGTTATTGTATCCATCAAACATACAGTAATCCATTGGCACATACCTCATTATATTCACATCCTCCAAATACATATCTTAAATCCTGATACTTATAAAAATAAGCCATATTCAGGCTAATATACACACAAAAGATCCCAGACATCTAAAATAAAATTTAAAGAGAAGCACAGAAATTTATATGCATCATTGAAAATAAATGATTTTTGGTTAAAAAATGGATGATAAAATTTTATAAAATTTAGAAACATTTGAAAGTGTGCAGTCTATAGACAGCAGTACTGGCCATATTTTTTTTGGCAATATATTTTTGGCAAAATAGTTTATACAAGTTTTGGCTACTTTACAATATTTTGGAAATTTTGTATTTTTAATGTGATACTGTATGTAAAACAATGATGTCTCACTGTTTGTACATTAATATACTTCCTCAAGGCATTTTTTTTTAAATTGTGGCACATGATTATGGCTGTTATTAAGGCCAGAATATATAGTAAGTTTCAATTATAAAGCCTGAGTTGTGAAGATGGTCTTTGCACTATTCTGTCAAACATCATAGGATACTTACTGTTAGCTTCATTGTTGTCTGAAAATACCCACTCATCCAACTGCCCACATGAGTAGCAGTATAGCAACAAGTACTGACAAATGATATTTGTATTTGTGAGATAAAATAAGGGCTCTGTATAATCACACTCCTTTTGTTTATAATGCTGGTCAAAATCACGCTTATTCACAGCTACAGAGCTTATTACATCACAACAATTTTCACTTATTATGTGTGTGTGAGTGCCCCAGAACATGCCTATTTTATAAAATAATTTTAGGTTATTTATTTATTTCACTGTTCATTAAAATAAGCGTATTAAAAATATGTTACTCTATCTTTGAGGTGGGAAAAGTGACCCCAATGTACTGTGGCTGCATATGGGCCTACTGTACCAGCCCCAGATGGTCAATAAATGTGGCACAATGGTAAATTCATACATAACTGGCAGGGCAAATACAAACTGCATGGGACCCATATCATTTCCACTCTGTCCATCAAGGGTCTTATATGGACTACCCTGGGAATGAACCTGGGTCTCCTCAGTGACAAGTTGACAACAGCCTGGCCAAATGTCAGTCACTATTCACCTAATTGTAAATATTTGATTTCGGTGCATATATAAATACATAAAATTGCTAGTATCTTGATATTTTACATTTTCCATACAATTGGTTTACACTAAAAATTTTATTACCAACAAATTGCACAACAAATTTCACTCACCCACAGGTAATGGAGACTACTACAACATGTGTCTGCTATTTATTACAGTTATATTCACGGAGCACGCGTGTACAAAGAATATATAAGGACTTAGAATTTAACTTTGTCGGCAGTAAATGGTAAATACATTGTAAATATGTTACATTTGAACTCCACGCACATATATATATCCCTTGTACATCAGTGCTCCCTAAAGATGGCTATAAGAAATAGCCAATGCAGTTTGGAATAGTCTCATATATATGTGGGTAAGTGAAGTTTGTTGATAATAACACTTATTTAAATTACTAAACTTTATTTAGCTATCAAGACATTTGTTACATCACAGCAGTGTTTTCTTGACTGTAGAATTTTTCACAATGCAAATATTGTACTGCAACTTGAGGTCCTTGTAACAATGAGTAATAAGACTACTGTTCTCAGAGATGTGATACAGTCCACTTTGGTAGAAAAAACTGATGTTTCAGAGGAACATATTGCCACAATGACCCTGTTTCCTTTCCTTCATCTTACATATATTACCAGCCACTTTCCAAATTTGGCTTACTTTAATCCCAAAGATGAAGACAGACTGTTCCTCCGAAACACAGTGTGCATCTATAGAACTACACAGTATTCAATGCCAGGAAAACACAACAGGAAAATGGACTATTTTGTCCATGGAGATATATGTTGCTAGAAGCAGAATGAAAAAGTTAAATAATTAAGTAGAATCTAAATGTTCAATGCTGCAGAAACCTCGAATGCCACGTGCCTTCCTCCACAATCAAGGCTGCTGCTTGAAATGCAATGGTGTGGCCATGACAGACATGGCTGGGTCTGGCAGGTGGTAGCACAGCTGGCACAGGATCTGCGACAGACAACATATAGAGTATGAGAGACTGCAGTTGATATGTGCTTATGTCAAGAATCGACTGGTGGGCTGTATCAGATGAGTTGGTGCACCAAGTCTCTCGTACTCAACAAAATACAACTGAAGCACTAGCAGAATAAACTTACAGTAATGAAATAAAACTTCATACCGTGGTTACATGGTGGAGTCTGGTAATGGCTCCTAATGTTATGGAGGTACATACTGCCACCATCTTCAGGATTCATTATACTTCCATCTGGCTCTTTAGCCATTTGATAGATTTTCATGCAAACTAATAATAATAATAATAATAACAACAACAACAACATGCCAGCACTTGACCTTTTATAGTTCAATCTATGTGAAAGTAACAAAGTGTACAATCTGGATATTTTGTGTATCAGTGGCTTGGAGAGGAATTAGATCAAAGGAAGCTGCTTAAATTACAACATTTGCAGAATTTAAGTATAGTAAATGGACAAAGCGCATAGCATGTATGACATAATACTGGCAGAAATTTTGGGAACAAAAACAGGGAATATCTGAATGACAGAATTATCGAGTTTGACAAAATACAGTAAAAGCCAAAGTATTTTAGACTTCATATAGATACAAATGAAAAGAAAGTGGACTAGAGGCAGAGTTGATCATGTCTGTCTTAGTCATATTTTCTTACATTTTTGAAGCTGGCTGAAGTTCCCAGAGGGGAGCAAGTCTTGAAGGCACTTTGTGGCATGTCAACTTGTGTCCCATTGATAAGGTGGAGCACACTCTTTAGTGTGAGAGCACCATTCACTGAAACCATGGTGACACGCTCAGGGTTCAAGCGGTGCTCATAGCGTGAAAACAGTGCCCCGTTGATGCACACCTGTAATTGAGTAGCAAACAGATACTAACCCTTCAACTGCTGAACAAGGCTGTGCCCACCCCAGACACCTGATTTCATACCCAGGATTTAAATTATTTGTGGGAAAAGTAACAGTCACATAGGATTTCCTATGAGTATTTCTGTCTCCACGTATCAATTATTATTCTCCCAAAACTCCAGCTTCTTTATTAAAAAAAGGGAGGGGAATAATTCAAACCACATACTGCAGCACTTGACTGACACATTGCAATTCTGCTTTCACTTCTTTTGTAGAGCCAGCCACTCACTGAAATGCTGACACCATGTGTGAAGATCTGACATCATCAGAGTGGTGAAAGTCATGTTGTGGTCTTCAGCAATATGACGCCGTGTAGTCTGGTAGTAACAATCTTTTGGCACTATCCTGCACTTCCATCCTGAAGCAATTCCTCCAAACAGTTGGTACCCACCTACCAAACTTCACTGTGTCATGTCAAAAAGATTACAATATGAGTAATGTAAATTCGAGACCAGAGACCACTATTGCATATCTTTCTTCACAGTCAGAGTCAAGAACCAACTCAATTTCATTTGCACCGATATCACACAAATGTTCTGCAACAGTGTCATTTTTTAGACACACTGAACTGATCTTCAACATAAAATTTACAGCATAAATTTATAGCTGTAGGTCTTAAAGTAATATACATACCTTCCACAGACAATACAACCAGTTTCTGTGCACAAAAACATACAGCACTTATTTTTATTGTTACCCCGTGCATGTTGTCTGTCGAGTCACTCAATTATTACACCAACCACTGCACATACATAAGATTTATAAAATTTACACATTAAAACATTAAAAACGCTCCGACATGTTTCGGTCCTAAGACCATCATCAGGGAGCCATATCGTCCTTTCTAAAGTCACACTAGAAATAGTCACAGATTAATTTCGTTGTACAAGTTGGGTGTTGTGGCAGCATGCCGTGTTGTGTAATGTTATGTTGCGAAGCGTGCCCTG
>Ga0136643_10014098_pt1 | contig 11980 bp, 15 predicted proteins | sample TergutLab28metaG_FD_96883 | JGI IMG/M metagenome (GOLD analysis project Ga0136643, IMG submission 96883) | Labiotermes labralis P1 segment gut microbial communities from Petit-Saut dam, French Guiana - Lab288 P1 (version 3) (version 3) | ecosystem: Host-associated > Arthropoda: Insects >...
AAGTAAGAGAGTACTGTGTTCAGTTTATTGTAATTGTTTTTTTTCAATCATTAATTCACTCACGCTTTCACCCCAGTCCTTCACTTCTCATCACTTACTACTCCTATAAACCTTTTCTATAAAGACTCGTCCCCCCCCCCTTCCCTACACTGCGCACTTCACTTCACCTCATTCCACTTTACTTTGCTTCATTCACTTCACTTCATTTTATTGCATTTCGCTACCCTCCACGTTAGATAACTTTTCACTTCACTAGACACTGCTTCTCTACACTTTTTGATGATTTCCAGCACACTTTACTTCCTTTTAATTCAACTCAATTACCACTTTCCTTACCCTCTTTTTAAAAGTGATTGGTTTGCAGGGGAGAATTCCTAACACTTCTTCTGGTAACTGGTTCCAGTGTTGGATGGTCCTATTTACAAAAGAATATTTCCCTATATCCATCCTTTGCCTCCTAATCCTAATTTTCCTTTCATGATCTACTCTGCTCAGATGGTGTGGCCATTCTAATCTAGGCTTCCAAGCGCGTTCCCCAGAGTACGCTTTGAAGAGGGCACATATGTGTGATAACTTTCTACGCGACGCCAAATTTTCCCAGTTTGAACTGTTCTTATTATGTGCAAATTTGGCCGCTTTCTTTTGCACCCTATCTAACGCACTTATTTGTCCCTCCCTGTACGGATCCCAGCTCACGGCCCCATATTCAAATATCAGACGTACAAGTGACATGTAGGCTAAACATTTGGTATTACTATTACCCTTTTTTAGTATTCGCATTGTGAAATGAATTTACCTACTGCCAGAAGACATACGTCATCTGCATATCCTTGAACAAGTATACCATCTCCACTGAGCCTGATAAGTAAATCATTTACCACCAGGCACCAAAGAAGCGGCGATAGCACCCCCCTCCCCCCCTTGTGGGCAGCCCCTAGATATCGCGAGCCTCACAGAGGTTCTGTCGAGGATCGCCACAACTATGCGGCCCTCCAGGGTGGCCCTAATCCACCACACAATGGTGTATTTGCTACCATGCCTGACCAAAGCGTCACACGTGGTGTCATAGGAGGTATTATTAAGTGCCCCTTCTATATCTAAGAAGACTCCTGAGGCTATTTCTTGTTGGTCAAGCGCCTTCTCAACCCGCACCATGAGCTGATGAAGAGCCGTTTCCACCGATTTGCCAGCCTGGTAAGCATGTTGATTTGGATGCAAGGGCACAAGTGCCAGTGCCATATCTATCCACCAGCCTCTCCAACGTTTTCAGAAGAAACGATGTGAGACTGATAGGTCTACAATCCCTTGACCCACTGTAGGAATTCCTACTGGACTTAGGTATAAACACTACCTTAAACTGTCGCCATACGGCAGGAACATAGCCCGTCGACAGGCAGGCATGAAATATGCCGATCAGGCATGGAATGTCAACCTCCCGCACCTGTTGTAACAAGGCCGGGAATATGTCATCTACTTCTGGACTTTTGTATGGGGCGAAATAATCTATTGCCCATTCTAACCTTCTGTAAATGACTATCCTTGAGGCCAACCTCAAAAGGGAGATAAGTATGACATGAACTATAGACCAACATCAATAATACCTGTTTTTGCTAAACTTTTAGAAAGATTCGTGTATAATAGAAAAATAGCCTTTTTATATGAAAACAAGATTTTGTCAGATGCCCAAAATGGTTTCAGGAAAGTCAAATCCATTGATACAGATGTTCAGTCACTTTTTGGTAGGATTCAAAAGGCCCTTGATAAACGATTTCACACCATTGGAATATTTATTGATCTAACAAAAGCCTACGATATATTAAATCATAAATTATTACTAGAAAAACTATTTTATTACGGTATAAGGAGCTCCACTAACTTAAGGTTTAGGTTTTATTTGACACAGAGAAAACAAATTTATTGAAATTAGTCAAAGTGACTCAAGCAGTATGAGCATAAGTAGATATAGGTCCTCCTCCATGGAAATCAATCAAGGTGTGCCACACGGTTCGGTACGGTCCATTGTTTTCCCTTCTATATATAAATGAACTTCCCGTATATATCCACGATGCAAATTTAGTAATGTTTGTTGATGATATTAATGTGTTAATTTCAGGCAGTGACGAAAGAATGCTCCAAACCAGAATGGATAGGGTTGTTGCAGAATTGGAAACTTGGTTTAACAGGAATGACCTCATGATAAATGCAGGAAAAACAAGAGTAATGTTGTTTCATAACGGACAAACACATGTTTTAGTAAAACGTTAATGACTTTTAACAACATGAACGTGGATTACACAGCTGAAATAAAGTTTCTTGGCATTAAAATTACGGATACACTAAAATGGCACTCTCATGTACAGTTACTAGCAGGTAAATTGTGTAAGGTAGCTTGTACAATATAATCTCTTAAGAAGGTTTTGAGTCCGAATTTGATTCAAAACTTTTACTTTAAAAAGTTTCACTCACTTCTCCGGTTTGATATATTGCTTTGGGGGGGCAGAGGGTGAATTAACTACTAGAATACTTAGAATTCAAAAACTTACAATGGCAGCTTACAAATCCCTGCTTACTTCCAAACATTACATTGAGACTGACCGAAGAGATAGTAAACTTGAGGACACATCATGTGCCTCGATGAAGTTGTTGTCAGAAGTTGTGAATTAATTGCGAGCATACAGCCGCTCAAGTAGGCCTTCCTTCATGCCCAACAGATAAAGCCCAGAAGAGTTGACATCAACGATGACTGCTGGGCATTTCTGGGGGCTAGACGTCCTCGATGAAGGTCAGGCACCCTGACCACAATGTTTGTCCCAATATCAACTGCTGGAAGTCTTGAGTTGGAGAGAGAAACCAATTTTTAAGCATGTTGTTCCTCACCAGATTTTGCACCTTCTTGCTCAATGTTGATTCGATTCTTCCTTACATAGAAGTTGCAAGTGACTTTCAGTCTGAAACCCTCACTGTCTTCACTGAAACTTCTACAAACATCATGAACAAACTGGTCACACACTGAACACTTGTGAGCACCTGATGACTCCTTCTCACAAACCACACAGTAAATTTTTTAGTTGTCTTTCTTCTCCACTGTTTCTTCTGAAGTGTCATTGGTTTGATTTTCACCTTCATCTTTTCTATCCTGTTGGTTGGTCTCTTCCTTGTCTCGACCATTATTCATTTCTGCATTAAAGAGCTGTTCCAGTTCTTCTTCAGTTTCTATTGAAGAACACATGTCTTCCGTGAGAGGAAAAACCCCAAGTCCGATCCTCTGTGCCGTTCCAAACATAGCCTCATAAGGGCTTTTCTTGATACCTGAATGAAGAGCTCGGTTTTTCTTGCTTTGGATAAACCGTAGTCCTTCAGACCAGGTTTTCGTGTTGTTGTTGGACATTCAAGCAACTAGCATGTCTCAAACATCGTGGTTGAATCTTTCAACTGATCCTCAACTTTGAGAATGCCCCAGTTTCCTATAGACGAGCTTCATTCCTGACCACATAACAGCCAAATTTTGTATTATTTTGTTCGCAAATTCGCGGCCATTTTCGCTCTGCAGTATGAATGGGGCACCGAATATACAAAAGATGTCCATTAGCTGATAGGCCACTTCATTGGCAGTTTTGCTCTTTAGGGGACGAAGAATTGTGAACTTGGTCAAATGGTCTTGATAGTTTATAATGAATCGGTACTATCCATCTGGTTCAGACTGCATATCAATCAAGTCTACCTGGCACCGAGAATTCATGTAATTTAGTTTAGTTTAGTTAGGAATGTGAAAGGATTGGACGTACAACTAATCCCCGTTTCGGTGTCTTTTTCTTCAACTGACACTGCTCACATAGTGCCAAATAAAGATCTTTCACTTGTCGAGTAACGTTGCAATACTTCTTTTTCAGCTCAGCTTTCATGACTGAAAGAAAGAAACAAAAATTTAGAAAGGAAGAGATAAAGAGAATGTTTTTACAATTCACAAACAAAACAGTGTCTTTTACCTCTTGTCCTTTTGTGTCCTACGCTGACATGTGCTGTTTCCAAGACATCAAACAGCTCCTCCATCTTGCAGTAAAAACAAATGTTTGAACCATCAAGATGCACGGTCAAACAACCCTCAAGTTTGAATCATCATTTTCGCCTGAACCACCTTCAGTAAGTTTCTGCATATCGTTGATCTTCATGACATCGTGTCTTTTAAGACGCCGGTAATGTTTCGAAGTCAGCGGCTTGTTACTCCTTTGCAATATCTCAGCTACTTGAACCTCCCATAAAATAATTTTTTTTTTATTAAATTAAATTCCCGTAAAATGTTATTGTAACACTTGTTATCAAGAAACAAGCTCCTATGACTGCATGCGTCATTCAGCTCCTTCATTTTGTCATTAAAAATCTTCGTTCCACTATCAACAGACATGGCTGTAAAGAACACCAACTTGCTGCTCGATCACTCGCTGACAACTCTGATCCATCCTAACTGATGAGACTGACGTTAACTGACTCACAGACCATCTAGTATAGATCTGACAACAGATCATCTATTATAAGAACTGACCCTTCGGCAGGTTGAAACTTGTCTCACATCGCGTTGTGGATGTAAAAGGTAAAGACCACGACACTTAGTGGTATTTTCATGAAGTCCGAACTTCTTGTGGTCGTTTCCTTTAGCAGCCAAAACACGACTTTCGCATCATGGCATATCTTCACGTGCCACAACGTGTTGCGCATAACAAAATACAAACATGTTACTCAAGTTCAAACAACATATGAGTATAGGGAGTTGTGCAGAGAATTATTCAAGGCATTAAAAATGTTATCACTCTCATCACAGTATATATTCTCTTTATTATTGTTCATTGTTAAAGATATGGATTCTTTTGTTTCAAATAGTGTATATAATAATAATAATAATAATAATAATAATAATACCAAAGAAATGATTTACACTCTGGCCATGTATCAGAAGGGAGTTTATTATGCAGGCATCAAAATTTTTAACAGTCTTCTCAAAACAATTAAGGACATCTCCAGCAAGCCTAATAAGTTTATAATTACACTATAGAACTTTCTTTATACACACTAAATTTATAGTTTAACAGATTTTTTTTTAACAAACCCATAATATTTAACTCTTACCGTGTTTATATTATCCTGTCTTCTTACATTGTACAATTGTACTAAGTTTCTCTGTACTTATTTATTGTCCATTTTTCTTTTATATCGTAGATTTTTAAATTTTATGTCACAGTTCATTTATACTTATTTATCTTATATGTGTGTGTATATTATACTTTACTTTGAAGTTGTATGTGTAAGTGGCAAATAACTTTTTTCTAACAATTTCAGAAAAATTAAACAGATACAAGTCTGAAAAAGGGGATGCTATTTCGTTTTTTAAAAGATTCATTTCCTGGAAACTTTCTTACTATAAACATAATTCCAATTACTGAAGCAGAAATAAAGGGTATAATAAGTTCTCTCAGACAAAAAAACTCTTCAGGTTATGATGAAATAACAAGTAAAATGATAAAATCATGTGCTCCATTGATCAGTATCCCATTAAGCTATATCTAAAATTATTCATTACACACAGGTATTTTCCCTGATCATCTAAAAATAGCAGTAGTAAAACCACTGTACAAGAAGGGAGACAAATTTGACATTTCAAATTATAGGCCCATTTCACTGTTACCAACCTTTGCTAAAATATTTGAGAAACAATGTACAGTAGGTTAAGTCAGCATTTGCAAACTAACAATATACTGGCCCCAGAACAGTATGCTTTTATGATGGGCCTGTCTTCTGAAGATGCTGCATTTAGGCTAACTGGCAGTATACTTAAACTTCTTAACCAAAAGTTATATGCTGGGGGAATATTCTGTAAATAATCACTAGCTTTTGACTGTGTAAATCATGAAATTCTGCTAAGTTGCATCTTTATGGTATCCAAGGAATAACTATAGATTGATTCAGGTCCTATCTGACAAACAGAAAATGGAAGGTAGAAATAAAATCACCCAATTCAACTCATAATTTAGTTTCTGATTGGGGAATATTGAAGCATGGAGTCCCCCAAGGGTTCGTTCTAGGGCCCTTACTACTTTTTTGGTTTATATAAATGACCTGCCATTGCAAATAAATTCCCTTGCAGAACCAATATTATTTGCTGATGACACTAGCGTTATAATCTCTAATGAAAATTTTATAGATTTCTCTACATCAGCAAACCAAGTATTAACGTGTAAGTTTGAATGGTTTTCAGCTAACAAGTTAGTTTTAAATGTGGAAAAAAACAAATGTAATGAAATTTGTAGCAATAAATCAACCACACTGTGCAATGACTGTTAGTTATAGGGATAAGTGTATAGAAGAAGCAGTAAATTAAAAATTTCTTGGTATCCAAATTGACAATTACGTTAATTGGAGGAACCGCATTGATCAAATAATTCCTAAATTAAGCATAGCATGTTATGTGGTTAGACAAATGTATCATATCTGCAATAATGATACTCTGAGATCGATTTACTTTGCTTATTTTCACTCTATTGCGAGTTATGGAAATAACTCGCAATAGAGTGAATTGTCTGGGGAAATTCCTCATACAGTAGGAAGATAATCAATCTACAGAAGAGAACAATAGAATTATGATGGGTGCACACCCCAGAACTTCATGTAGAAAGCTATTTAAAAAATTAGAGTTTTTAACAGTCCCAAGCCAATATATATACTCATTGATGAGTTTTTTTTTTATTGGAAATCAGGATAAATTTCTGACAAACTCGTCAGTACATGGTACAAATACAAGACATAAACGCCATCTAATTAGACCTATTGCAAACATGTCTTTTTTTCAAAAAGGTGCATCTTACTCTGGGATCAGAATTTTTAACAACCTACCACAAAGTATTACAAGCTTTAGGAATGAAATGCCACAGTTTAAGTTAGCCCTAAAGAATTTTTATATGCACACTCCTCTTACTCTGTGGATGAATTTTTTGCATGTACAGATGATATGTATTACTGACTTATATGACTGTAATTTCTCACACTGTAATAATGTTATATGTTTTGTATGTTTTTGACATGTTCCACATTGTATTGTCTGGTGACAGCCTCAGGGATCTATGGAATATGTATATCTGTGTGTGTGTGTGTGTGTGTGTGTGTTTGTATTTTTTTTTTTAATTATTGCGTGTTCCATTACAGTTCGTAATATTACATGCGTATGAGCAGCTTTCTTAATATAATGTGTAATGCTATTACTCCACTATTTCGTCAACATTTGGTATTTATGGTCTATAAATCCTCGTTAGGTTTAGGATTTGTTAGTTTGTCTATCAAAATAGCATTTGTAAATTTGAAAAAAGCGTTGAAATGTCTCTTTATCAGTTCAGGCTTACTCGTTGACCACACGTCTGTTTTCAGGATGGTTGTTATTAAGTCATTTCGTTCTTTCTTTAAATGTTCACACTCAAACAGTAAGTGGTCTGTCGTTTGATCCTGAGTTCCACATGGCCATAATGGTGTGTCACTTATCTTAAAACGATGTTGATATGAGTTTATGCTGCCATGTCCAGTTACCATAAGAGTGAAATTATGAGTCAAATTTAGTTTCATGTTTAATCTGGCGGCTATATCTGGGAAGGACTGTTTGGTAATATGTCCTTTAGGCGACTGATCCCATTCACTTTGCCCCTTTTTGACGCTTAAAACTTCTAGCTCACTTTTAACTACAATTTTTGATACTTTGTTGTAGCTTTCCGGTGTGTCTGTGCTCGTCGCCACCTCCTTTACCAGTGTGTCGCTGTCTCGTTTCCTTTTATGCCGACGTGGGCTTCAACCCTGCAGAATTGGATGTACCATTGCATTTTCTTCATTTCAGTCAATTGTCTTATTTCTTCTACTAAAGTTGTGTATGTTGGTATTCTTGAGGGAGTCCAGTGTCATTTGGCTATCTGTATACTCGTATACAGTGGCTGTCTTGACTTCTGCATATATGTTTACCGTATGTTGTAGGGCTTTAAGTATCGCCAACTGTTCCGCCTGGTTATTGGTACATCTGGCATTTAGCTTATATTTTAGGCTCTTGATCAGGTCCCTGGACATATAAATGGCTATACCTGCTCCTACTCCCTACTTGGACTTACTGCCATCGGCATATATTTGAACTGTGCTTGTGTCCTTGGTTTCTTCTGAGAGGAAGGTTATTGTTTCAGCAGGATGTTGCTAGTATTGTGTTCCCATTCTTGTTTCGACATTTGTATCCTCATTTCCCCAGCCTCTTATGATGCGGTAATATTGAGACTCCTCCTGTGTTTTTATTGTGATGGGTGTGAGGCCCGTCAGAGCGCAGAGGGCCTCATTTGATACTGTTCGGTATGCCTTTGCTATTATTATGCTTATTAATCTTTGTACTCTTATGAGCTTGAGTTTGTTACTAGCTATATCTATTGCTTTGTACCATATTGGTGCCCCGTATAGAAGAAGTGGTAGTATTGTTCCTGTATATATTGATTTGAGGGCTGCATGTTGAAGTCCCCAGTTAAGTTTGGCCTATTTGGATAGCAAAATATCATTTTTGTACATTTTTCGGCCATAGAGTTTATGTGCTCTCTAAAGGTTAGTTTGTGGTCAATATAATGCCCAAGTATTTCATGCTGTTCACTTGTATTAGGGGTCTGTTGTTTAAGCATATTTTAACTTCCTTGTTTTCTTTCCTCTTTCGCCTTGTCAGGAGCATAACTTGTGATTTTTGCTCATTGAACCGGAGTTTGTTTCCTCTTGCCCATGTCGAGATTTTGCTGAGTTCCGCGTTCATAATATTCTCAGCCTCTGGGATGGATTCAACTTTTGTCAAGATAACTAGGTCATCTGCAAATGCGATCGCTTTAGTATGATGGGTGAATTTATGTTGAGGAGTGAGTTGTATAGGATAGTCCAATACCCGGGGCCACAGCATGACCCCTGTGGACATCCTTTGGTAATACTCTTCTCTATTTTCCTACTATTAATAAGCATTACTGCTCTTCTGTCCTTGAAGTAGCCTTGTGTTAGCTGGTAAAGGTTCTGTGGGCATTCGGCTTCCCTCAATCCTCGCAATATCGCTGGCCAACAGGCAACGTCGAAAGCTCCCTTAATGTCTAGGCTGGTCATGATGACTACCCGCCTTCTTTCTAGTTTGGGTCCTATGAATTGCTTAACCGTCATTGTTGTGCCTGTTGTACTTTTCTGAGGAATGAAGCCGAATTGGTTATGATTTAAAAATTTGGTTTTGTATAAATGGTGCATAATTCTGTTTATTAGTAATTTCTCTAGTACTTTGACCTCTATGTTTATCAGGCTAATTGGGCGGTATTTAGATGGGTCATAGCTGTCTTTTTACCTGGTTTGGTAAATGGAATTACCTTTGCTATCTTCCATTGTTCTGGGAAGTGCCCTCTTTTAAGGCATTCATTATACATCGCGGTTAACGTTTGGGGTATGCTTTGAAAGATATGAGTTAGGATTTCCCCCATATGTATGTATGTATGAACATATGTATGTAATTATTTGTGTTTACTTTTTTAATTTGAAATTATGTTCTAAATTTGTACTATTTTATATTAATTATCCTTAACTGTCTATGTTAGTGACAGGATCTTCTGTTACATACAGCTGACTTACTCATTTTTTGACCATTCCTCTATCCATTGGATGAATTCTTGTACATGGATTTTTGGAATACTCTTAAAGAATTGAAGAATTAAAGAATCTACACAAACACAACACATGAACACTGTACATTCTTTATTATTATTTCTCAATGACCAAAACATATTGTACAGAAATAATAATAAATAACGTACAGTGTTCAAGTGTTGTGTTTGTGTAGATTGGAATGCTATTGATGTTCAGAGCTTTTATTGTACAATACACAGATATGTTACATATGTGGAGTTATGAGATTATGTTTTTCAAGTAATAACTCATTTTTTACTGTATGATAAAATATAAAGTCTAATAAAATTTTGCAAAATGCACCAAAATCTTACATTCAAATGATATAAGTAGTGTAGACTGTGACCATTAACTGATGCTTACACATGCAGGCACACACATTAAGCTGATACTGCAATTCTACTCAAATTATAAAAGTGTATTATGTTAATGTAAATACATCTAAATTATCACAGATGATACAGCAACATTCCCCAACCATTACGTTACATTTACATAATATTGTAACAGGCACCAGACATTCTTGAGAAATGAATGACCCTGTCAGTATCTCTTCTATGTTTATTTCCAAAAAAATGTAAAAAAACACATCAATAAGCTATATAAACATTTGTCTGTTCTCATGTAATAACTGGGCTTCCACTAAATAAATTTTCATACTAAGTTTACAGGCAACTCTTTTCATAAATTTGTGTAGTCATTTCAATTATCATAAAAGTTACTAGGTCAGTAGTTCTGGGTTTTCATGCCAATTTACTGTTTTTTTAAACACTCAACCTAATCACATTTGCATGTGATTTCATCTATTACTCTTAAACAACAATCTAAAATAGAATATGGCACACCTGGACAACTATATAGAGAAGACACAATGAGATTTTACTTGGTGCATATATCTTCATCATCATTTATATCCAATTTAATATCAGAACACCAGGCCAAAAGTGTCTTCCAAATCTGGCAAACAAGTAGAAATATATTTAGTCTCCAAAATAAGTTGGATAAGTAATTTCTGGCACTTGGCCATGGCCCTCACCTCTGATCACAGTGCAGAATATATTTCCTTCTGTTGTCATTAATAGCTACACACCAGAACAGGGACTGTTACAACTGATTAAATAATTAACTACAATGATTTTAACACTTCTGATGTGTGGTTTACCATATTCTCCATGCCACACAAGTGGCCAAATGAGACCACTAACACTCTAGAAGCTATTTCCATACACAGACAATGAAACCAGATGGCATTCAACATTTTTCAGTCATCAGTACTATGTTTACATGAAAGATACTTACAGCTTCAATGGAGCCCAAGTCCTGCTTGTCACCACCTGGCCAATGTATGCTCAGATGCAGACTGTTGCCAGCAGTGAGTGGTAGATAATAAGTAAGGGACACACACAATGTATTGGAACTTGGCACAAATGCAGGACTTGTGAGAGATCCCTCCTTACTTCTAAGTGACCAGACAGAAGGACCACCTGTAACATATTCTCATATCAGAACATTGGATTCAAAACATGATTACTTCAGAAGCCCCTTCTAACTACAATAAAAATATGTTAACCTTCTGAGTTTTTAGGTTTTTATAGTGACATGAACGAGGCATCAATTCTTTTGGGATATGATTAAGCATCGCTGTGTAATTGGTTCCCAGTTCTTATTATACACTCTGACCCTTGAAGATAAGACACCTATGTTGTCTTGAAATGCTAGTAATCAACCACTCAGTAATGTGGCAACATATACCAAAAGAAAAGATGCCTCAAATGAACCCCTACCAAAATAACAATATTCAAAGAATTAAACAATATTATGTCTACTTCATTCTTGACTGGCACATGATCTGATCCACCTCTACACAGGTAAATAATTACATGGTTTTTAAACAATAATTTCTGTGATGTGTGGATACTTTTTGTTTTGTTTTAAAATAAGAACAGCATGTAAAAATTCTGCCATGCAACTCTTGTCTCTGGAAAGTCCACAAAATGCATATTTATGTTTGGTTTGTTTGATGATACTGTGAGCATCTAAGACTATAACACTGAACAACAGGATCATGGTTGAATGATAAACTGGAAGGAATGTGAAGCAAGAATGTCAAAGACTAATCATGGTACATTACACACACTTACTTACAAGGAGGGAAGTAATAATAAAGAAGAAACTTCAAGACACCTGAGGTTCTGGCAGAGATTCAAACTGAACAACTTCTGGACTGAAATCTAGACCATTACTGCTACACCAGCGTGCTTGGTATGGATGTTGTACA
>Ga0136643_10014106_pt1 | contig 11977 bp, 2 predicted proteins | sample TergutLab28metaG_FD_96883 | JGI IMG/M metagenome (GOLD analysis project Ga0136643, IMG submission 96883) | Labiotermes labralis P1 segment gut microbial communities from Petit-Saut dam, French Guiana - Lab288 P1 (version 3) (version 3) | ecosystem: Host-associated > Arthropoda: Insects >...
CGTCCATGCACCAACAAATAATGCCTATAACGTCCATGCACCAACAAATAATGCCTATAACGTCCATGCACCAACAAATAATGCCTATAACGTCCATGCACCAACAAATGAACTCTTTATTAAACCCAATAAAGTTTTAAAATTTACATAAAATATCACATTGACTCGCTCCTACATGTGAGAAACGCCACACCAACCATAACAAAAATTATAAGTAACAAAACAACAACAACAACAACAACAAAAGATCCAACACATACTACTTGTAAAATAAAACTTTACATTAATAGATTCTAGATCCAATGCACTTATCTGCCAAAATAGAATTATAATATTAATGAAAATCATACTATAACTTTAAATTATTCCAAATACCCGGTCCTCTCGTACTAAGATTTAAACATTATTATAGATAGAAACCAACCTGGCTCACGCCGGTCTGAACTCAGATCATGTAAGATTTTAAAGGTCGAACAGACCTAATCACTTTCAGCTCCTGCACCAAACATTCACCTTAATCCAACATCGAGGTCGCAAACCTCCCCGCTAATAAGAACTCTCAAGGAAGATAACGCTGTTATCCCTAAGGTAATTTAATCTTATAATCAAAATAAATGGATCAAATAAATATATAAAAACAAAGCGGTAATGTGGCAGCATGCCGTAGGTGTGGTGTGTGTACTGTTCGCGTCGTACTCAACACACCGAACAGTACACACACCACACCTACGGCATGCTGCCACATAACGACGTAGTTTTCTACCGAACTTTAACCGAAATATAACTTCAACCATGCTCTATGAAAGTTCCCTGATGATGGTCTTATGTAAAGACCTAAACATGTAGGAGCGAGTCAATGTGATAATTTATGTAAATTTTTAAACCGTATTAGGTTTAATATAGAGCGCATTTGTTGGTGTATGGACTTTATAGATATCAGAAATGCACGGTACAACAATAAACATGAATAATGCCTATTCGTTTACTGACGTCTTGTCACCTTCAGTGATGACAAATATTTTTAAAATAATTATAAATCGTGGACTGGAAAGGATGTGGAGGGATATGATGGCAGCTTGTTGAAAGTTCTTTTTCAGCACTTTCTATGGGGACCAAGCTCCTTGTCGAAGTACCCGGGTTGCAGGATAAATTATGTCGTATGTTAGAGGTATTTTGTTCAATCAATATGTTGACTGGTAATTAAGTACTTAATTCTTCATAACGCGGGTGACTTCTTGTGTGACTTCTCACACTCCTTTAAATCCAGCTGTGGGACAAGGCCGTAAAAGAAAAAATTAACTTTACCCGTTACAAATCTCTAATTCATAAATCACTGTCGTCCCTCTGTTGTACACTACTGCGTCTGTACATTTCAAAAAATGAGTTCTGTACGATCCAAAACTCAACATTTCTCTGTTAGCTGTATTCAAATTGCTAAGTGGAACAGCGAACATACGTAATTATAAAGCAGACCAAGCATTTAGTGACATAACAGATGCTTTAGAAAACGATATTTAATTTTTGCATGTGGCATCCTGATGTGCATCATAACTGTATCAAATGTGTCATTTGCTCCGTCAACACACCGTTATTATTACACAAAAAGGGTTGGTTACTAATGAAGTTATGTTGACGAAGTTGAAAGTATTTTTGATTCAGACTGTGTTATTAATACAAAATTACAATTTAAGCCTATAGGTGTGGTGGGTTTAACTGTAGATCTTACCTTTTAATATTTCTGTCAGACATGGGACTTGTTAGATCTACCTAAACTACAACTATCAACGTCACGTTAATATGTGGTATCGCTTAGTAGTGGGTAACCGATGTTCCATTGTTCTAAAATTTTAAGGACCTTGATGTACGTATCTAATTTTAACATATACTACGCTAAGAGTACGCGTGGTATTGTGAGAAAAAAGATTTTAAGCAGATGCGAATAGCCACTGCGGCTGATGTACCTGTATTAATACTGCTGCAACAATAAACTTCGCTTCAGAGCCAAATAATAACACGTTCATAGATGAGGAAAAGAATATTTTTTCCCAAATTATCTAAAGTATTAACATGTAATTATTAATTCAATATTTAGTAGAAGGTCTGTACAACTAATTGAGCATAATTTTTGCATATTCTATCTTGCTCATTGTTACGAAAAAAAAATTGGTCATTAACATTAACGTATTTGGTAAGTGATTGAAATGATATTATATATTATGAATCAACTACTGCAAGAAGAGACTGTCCTTCATGCATATAAAAGCCGTACATTACACTGCTGTCCCCCTTTTATTTCATTTCACTAGCCTCGAAAATTCAACATGTTGATGCTGCAAAATAAGTATGTCTTTTAGGAACATTGTGAAATTGATTTCGAAACAGAAGGACATTGCCCATTACCTGCAAGTCACTTTAAGCATTTCATATATAGCCACACGCTTGCGTTTCATAATATAACTAAGTGACTTTACTCAGCTCCAACCCTCGCACTTAGCATGCACATATTGCGCACCGCTTCGTAAGAAGTCGGTAACAAAACTGTCATCCATAAATTTCGACTTTACCTCCTTAAACTCAGTTACGTCAATATCACACGAAGAGTCACAAGGGTGTAAGTAAACCTTAATGTAGTTCTTCTTGTGTAGGTGTGAAAAATATGAAATGACTACCGCCATAATCTTGTATACCATTCTGAACAGAAAATTGGAGATGGACCATGCTATTGGTGAGGGGTTATTGTCCGGCCTTTCACCGCGGTGATGTGGGTTCTGAATTAGTCCACTCCGTCTTGCATTTGTGGTTGAAGAAAAGGCACTGTGTCATGTTTTTCTCGGAGTCCTTCGGTTTTCTCGTAGCAGTATCATCCAACCACTATTCCACATTCCTTCACTCATCATCATTATTCGATGTAATCTTAAGAATCGGCAAGGTCGTTAAGTAACACAATTGCATGAAAATAAAATTACAATTTAGGACCGAACAGTGACTTTACAGTACAGCCTTAAGAGAAATGAATAAAATATTATTATAGATAAAGAGTGTGAGAAACACATTTAAATTTCGTGTACGTAAGTTATAGAAGGAGAATTGTAGCACGGGTTTGCAAACGAAGTATGTTTCGTTTCAAAGTAATTTCAGGGAAAGGTAATCACATTACATTTTGCCGTCGGTTATAAAGCGTTCTGCTAACTGGAGCGTGGCTCTAAAGGCGGAAAAAACAGCCGGCGCTGCTGTTGAATATTCTGCAAACTTTGAAGAGTGACAGTGACATTTATAACCTAGCGGTATATTTCATTCCGTGTCAAGTCAGTTTATGTATGGTCGAATAATCTAACATTCGGAAGTTTCGCGTATCAATTTCAGTAACTTCATGTTTCTAGATTGTGTTGAGGCATTTCGCACATATTTGAAATATTACATTGAAAGAGCCATCACACATCCCTACTCAGGTACAGATCAACTTCCTTTTTAAATCTTCCAGTCATTTTGTTTCTGTTCCCAGTTACAGCAAACCAATGAATTGTATTTTGAACGCCTCAGAAGTCATTGTGTTGCACGGACCTCTTCTTTCCGAATTAGGTTGCTAATGGAACTACAAGCTCTAACAGCACCAACAAATGCACTGTTCTATATACTGTGTATTTTAATATTAATTTGCTCCTACATGTTTTAACAACATTGGTGTAAGCTCCCTGTTGATGACTTTTTATGACGAAACATGTAGGAGCAATTTATCTTAGTAATTAATCGAATTGATGCACAAAATTTTTTTTTTACAGTAAATTTATTTCATGCCTTTACATGTTTCGAGCTCATCATCAGGAGGTCAAAATTGTATTATACAGCTTCATGGTATCATTAAACCTATAGTGTGCCGTCCGGTGCAAGGGACAGTGTGTACACAGGACGGTCACTTGCAGAGAATACTATACCAGATGCTGCATTAATACAATTTGACCTCATGATGATGAACACAGAGTTGCTCAAAACACGTAGAGGATTATAATAATAAACGTATTATATAACGTAATTGTGCATCAAGTTGGTCATTTACCCATTATCCTAATTATGTTTGAAATTTTCTTACATTATATTGCCATTGTATGTTGTTAACCACTTCAGGTTCGGGGTTTTCTGACAAGTACTTTTTATAACTGTGATTTTGTAAGTTCTATATGATATTTGTAGCATTACACATTTCCTCTTACACTTTTATTGCACCCTTGTAGAAGGTAGAAGAACTAAGAGGCGTGGCAATTAAATAAAGCGCCTGCAATAGTATCTCGTTCTGACCGCAGTCTTACAGTAAATATACATTAGTTACTGCGTGAAGCTTACTACACTCGCCCGTTCCCGCGTTCCGTTTCTTCGAAATCTTATAAAGAAATAAATTTTATCGACGGATTTTTTAACTTGCTGAGATCTTGCAGGATAAAAACGCGTAACATCAAGCAAATACAAGTTTCTTGTGAAACTGAAGAACATTGCCCTCGGTACCTGAAGCGTGCCAAGTGACCTGTATGAATTAGGGGGTTGCGATATTGTAAGCACTGTCACTAAGTGACTGCAACGGATACTTCGAAACCTCGAAGGCTCGTGCAAAGCGGTATGTAGTATCCGATAGAAATTACTTTGTAGGAGATAATATTAAGATACAATTTGTTAATAAACTGCAGCTTAGATCTATTTGTGTAACATTCTTAAGATAAACTGCTTATTCCTTGCGTAGTTGAAGGCTTCCGCCGCGAAGTAGGTGAGAACTGCGCTCTTTTGGGCTATTACGCAGCAGGTATTGTTAATTCCTTACCGACGTTTCGGAACAACTCATCGCTCCCATCTTCAAGCGTCAATAATTCGAGAAAATACTTGACCTTTGAAGATGGAACCGATACGTTGTCCGAAATGTCGGTAAGGAATTGCCGCTACTTTTTCTTTTACTGTCATCCTGTCAATAATTGTGACTTGTAGCCAGTTATGAACTCATGTTTTCTTATCATCTGTCTTTGTAAACGTCTCTGTTCACTACTGTTGCATGCTGTGAATTGCTCCATAATATGTTTCCCACAAACTTAACTGAGAATGTACATATATTTTCTTAATTCTCAGAACATTTTTACTTTCCAAATTTCATGAGGGGTAACAAATTTGGGTAGCCACTGTTTTCTGATAACACTTGCAATGTGCACTGTGATGTCCCAGGAAGGAATGCTGAAGGTTATCTTTTGTTTTCGAACCCGCATTTCCTTATGGCCCGTCCATCACGTCTTCGATTCTCCTTTTCCTTCCTCTTAATCCTAAAGTAAGCAACCCCCCTGGTTTGAACCAGATGCGGGAAACAATATGAAAAATTTATGCTACATATGTAGATCAGCCAGGCAAAGCTGCGGACAGACTTTGCCCAGTAATGGATGATAGGCTCTCACGGGAGTACTTCAAGTGAAAGGGATGTGTTTTCCAATGCACAAAAGTTTGTTTTATCTGAAGTAAGAGTTGTACAAGTTCTGCTTCTTAGAAGATGGTTTGAATAATATAGCTGTTCTACTTGACTTAACAGTGTGTATAGGACTTTACAGTCTGGTGGCATGTCACACTGTAATGAGTGCTACTTCGACAGCTAAACCTGTCATGACGACATGAAAGTGGAAACGACAGTGAAGTTTAGAGTTATTTACAAGTTGATGTTTTAAATTTTAAAAGTAACAACCTGTTGTAGTATAAATCTTATTGTAGCACCGTGCATTTTTTGTAGAATCACTTCAATTTATCAACTAATGAATGCACATATAAGTTCACATAAAACACTTTTAAAACATTCCAAAACACTCCGATATGTTTCGATCTTGTCAGATCATCATCAGGGAGCTTTGTTCCTTGCTAAGTTATGTTACAGTATTCACAATTCAATTCGTATTTGCAAACGAGGTGTTGTGGCAGCATATCATGTTGTGTAGGAATGTGCTGTGGAGCAGTGGCTCGGTGTGCTTCGTAAAAGTGTTTTATGTGAAATTCTATGTGCATTCGTTGGCTGATAAATTGAAGTGAACCTGTTGTAGTAGTTTAATGCTGAAGCAGGATAATTCTCAACAAGTTTTCGTATTAGTAAAATAAATAAAAATTATAAAATAGTTAAGAAGGATAGTAGATTTGTCGCTAATCTGTCACTGTAATTTAATAATATTTATTTATTCATTATTTATGTATTTATTTATGAAGCTTCCTCAGATATCTGAATAATACTGCAGCGAGTTGAGAGCTGACCGTTATGGATGGTTTTGGGAGTGGAAGATGGCGGCTATGACCGTTTTTTAAATTTATAATCCGAGACCTAGCCTGAAGAGACTGGCAGAAACAGCAACAAACTGTATCACAATTGCCTTCCAGTGCCAAAATCTAACGATATGTCTACAGAATGGGGGACTAAACTGTTAATCTGTGGACTGTGAATTTTATTTAACACAGTTGGTAGGCCTGTATTGAAAATTTAAGAACGCAAGATGTGAGAAAATGAGTGAGATGAAGTGTCTTGCATGTTAGAGGCAGTAAGTATGAATTAAGAAATGTTAATCCTGTGTAATGAGAAACCTCAAGGTCTGCGCATGTTATTGTCAATTCAGACATCGAAAACATACAAATAATACAATTTGTATTATTATTTTATTTATTGCAATATGTATTACATATGTGTAGCTGCATTTTTTAATAGCACTGAGCATGACGTAGTATAGGACTAGTTAAAAATGATGAAGAAATATAATCGCCGTCAAAAATGAAAATCCTTAACGTAGACACCTAGAGTTTATTTTGTTATGAAAAATAATTTAGCATGATCACATTCAGAGTCCCCAGTAAGTAAGCCGTGATGGTATCTTTGAAAATTGTATAAGACATTCCGACGTTTATTAAATAACTAAAAGTTAAAGCAGTCCCGTTACAGGCCTGGAGTCGCCCAGATGGTTCCAGGAAGTTAAGGTTCCCAGATTTCATGACAAAGGCACGGGACGGTGGTAGGGTTGTTGGCCTTACGCAACGGCCGCCTTTACCCCAGGAAATGCTCCTGGTACTCATTTCTGTTAGAGGTTGAGTCGACCCCAGGGCCATAGTGCGATCGAAGGGATTGTATGTCAATGAAAGATTCCAATGACACCGGCTGGGATCGAATCAGCGACCTTCCGATTTGTAGTGCAGCACCTTAACCACTGTGCTACCGCGGTCCCCTTATTAAGTAACTGCGTCAGTCAAATTTCAAGGATGTTTGTTTTGTAGGTCACACTGTTCTTAGCATAATTACGATGTAGCTTGGTAGTTTCCATGGATACATGAGAACTTGGTTTAGGAAGGAAATCATTTACTATGAATCATGGACGTTATGATGACAGGTGCAGTAGTTTAGGGAGTGAATAATTTCTAAACCTCTTTGCATGACGGGTCGGCTTGTAAGTAGGTCACTTAATTCGTCCGCAATATGGCGTTAAGTTGATAAGCGAACTGCGTAATTGGCATGTGGAATTTATGGCTTGCAAAAGTTATGAGACATACTTTTGCAAACCAATGCCACCAAATTCCCTGATGCCGATGAAGAACGCGTGTTGTGTGCGTATTCAGATAAAAATACTTAAATTATTACAGGTTTACCCCTCCATCTGTCCTCTGTGTATATTTTAAGTAAGCTATTTTACGTTAACTTACATGCCTTACTCCTGTTGAATCCTACATTTATATTACTTGAATATTTCGTTAATTTACGTGAAGACCTGTATAATTTATGAACATTTAATGCAGTTAATTTTGCAACCAATACCTTGCAGAACTAAATTACAAATTACAAATCAAATAAGCAAAATTTTAAGAGAAATTTATTTTAATATTTTGTATTATTAAAGTTACCCGACTTCTTTATCAGGGGATCAGCATTATCGCTTCCTGTCAAAGAGGTTCACGTTAAAATGTCGTTCCGGATACCTGCTATACATGCAGTAATTTCAGTAGCTTTTCTCATTCCCTTTATTAATATGCAGGCAGAGCAACTTAAATTTAGCCACGATCTTTTTTTTTCCATCTACAAATCGGAAGGTCTCTGGTTCCATCCCAGCTGGTGTTAGTGGATTTTTCATTGACATAAAATCCTTCCGATCGCATTATGGCCTTGGAATCGACTCAGCCTCTAACAAAAATGAGTACCAGGAGTATTTCCTGGGGGTAAAGGCGGCCGGTGCGTAAGGCTGACATCCTAACACCATCCTGTGCCATTGTTACGAAATCTGGGAACCTTAACTTCCTAAGAACCCTCTGGGCCTGTCCAGGCCTGTAACGGGACTGCTGCTTTTTTTCCATATTATTTCCAATTATGTATTTACGAATTACCATATCTTTCGACATTAATATTCTGAATTACACTTTAATCATAACGGTTGTGTTATCTGTGCAACGGTGAGAGAAAGAAATATTTTGACTTTTAATTATATCCGTCATGTGTATTTCCAGTTAATAAAGGTTTCAGGTTTCGGCAATATATAACCAAGCTCAGACCCTCAGTTCTCAATACACGGTCGTGGTTTACAGAATGCATAGGCAAGGAGCTGTATACAGCCGTTCGTTAAATATTTCCTGGGCTGGATCTATAATGCTTTAACAAGTACGTTAGAGGTAGCTCGAAATTCATTGTAATGTTGCAGCAAAAGCAGCAGAATGATAATTGTTTTGAAGCATACGTCAGCTGACTCTCGAGTGTCTTTCATTATTAACAAAGGCTTCATAATTTCTTTGCAGAAAACGTATACCACCGGCTTTTGTAGAAGATTATGTAATCAGTTCCTGTAGCAGACATACTGTAATTTCGAGCAGTTATTTCGTATCACGTAAACGGTACTGGTTACGACAAAGGCACTTTATTTGCGAGTCTTTTTATTTCTTTAACATTTTAATTGCTCAGACATTTCACGGAGGGCGTTTAATAATCTTTGTAATTAACCAACTTAATGCACAAAATCTTGTTTTATCATAAGTTTATCATATGCCTCTACATGCTTCGAGCACTATGTGCTCATCATCAGGAGGTCAAAGTGTATTATACAGCATCTGGTATCAAAAACACTTGTAGGTGGCCGTCCGGTGCTCCGGTTGAGAGAGGACTGGTGTGACGATACCAGATGCTGTGTAATACAATTTGACATCCTGATGATGAGCACAACAGTGCTCGAAACTTGTAGATGAATATAATAAACTTATTATAAAACAAGAATTTGTGTATTAAGTTGGTTAATTACTAAGATTATTAAACACCCTCCGTGAAATGTCTGAGCAATTAAAAGCCTTTTTTTATGTTTTGCTGACCTTGCATCTCAGTATATTTATCTCAGTAATTAACCAACTTAATGCACAAAATCTTGTTTTATAATAAGTTTATTATGTGCCTCTACATGTAATAAACTTATTATGAAACAAGATTTTGTGCATTAAGTTGGTTAATTACTAAGATTATACTGAGGTTCACGGTCAGCAAAACATAAAAAGAGGCTTTTTATAAGTAAGGTTTTCTGGGTTATAAAAGTTAAGTGCGATGTAGGTACAACGTCATACGTTGCTCACTTGTGCCAATGCATTATCATTTTATTTTTCAACATAATTCCGGAGCACATTGATGCGTATTTTTCCAAGTTTTCTTCAGTTTAAAACTTCCGTCACAGTACGAATGGGGAGATTGCATTCTCAGCCTTTAACGAACAGAAATTTCCACTTCTTCTTCTTTATTGTGGACTAGCCATCGTCGTAAGTATAGCTTCACGAGGTGTGATCCTTCAGCATAACAATAAAACACGACAGCACATACGTAGGACATAAAGAGTCGTTGCAGGCGTTTTAGTGCGGGTTTGTAGACCGTCCATCCTGTTTGGGCCGAGAAAGCAGCACTTGAAACGTCACCGATTCTGCAGTAATGAGGAAGGAGAAATAACTCTCCGTGAATGGTTGCGAATACAAGAACTCCTTTGTACTGCGTCGGAATTTTTAAACTCCTTTCAGGTTGAGGCAAATACATCAGTGTGCTCCATGATTATGTTGACAAATAATGTCGTCACTTCAGTGGCGTAAATGGGCTGCTCTAACTTTGTAGTAACTTTTAATTTAACTTTTATTACTTGTGGAATCTTACTTATTGAACGTCTGTCATAGGATAAGTTCTTAGATTATTAGGCCAAAGACGTTCAGGGGAATGAAAAATCAGTGGTTGAGTAGGTGTTGTCTAAATTATTGTCGACATTATCATCACATTTTATTAGGACGACCAAATCAGAAGCGGTTAGGTAGGATAGGCTAGTCACTTGGAAAACGTGGGGGAGAAGAAAACCACATAAAAAATTTTGTTTGGAAAGCAGAAAGATTTAAGCGTCTCATTGGAATTATGCGTGGATGTTATGATAATATTAAAATACATTTTAAAGCGAAAGGGTGGGACGACGTGGAATCGATACTTCGATGTGGAAAAACGTCGGACTGTTGTGAACAAGTTAATGGACCTTCGGTTTATACAAAATCCGAATAATTTTTTGACTCGTGTAGAACCCGTGAGTTAGCCAGAGAAATTTCTGCTGCATTAAGTTAGTCATTTATTGGGCCATGATCATTCTTGGGAAGCTAATATTTGTCCAGCTGATTGAAGAATTACACGCTATTAATTGAATTCGGCAAAATGATCTAATCGGTAAGCGCTTGGATGTTTATTTCTTTAGACCACAGACTTCTACACAAGATTTTGTGTTTATATCCTCTAAGAAGAGAGATACTGCGTTTGGTGACTGTTGCGGGCACAGCTGTGAAATTAATGAAATAACGGCATCATCAAAACACAAGGAAATAACTATGTACCATCAGAGAAAATTTCCTTTCGAAAGGCGTTCTTCGCAAAGTTGCAGTTATTGGTTGCTTCATTTATTACATATATTCGAAGAATAACATGTAACTATGAAGTAGGTTTCGTTGTATTTCGTTGCATAATCAACGCATTACAAATATTTAAAAAAATCATTGTTTTTAGACAAGTATTTTTTATATTGTGAACAATTTTATTAAATTTGCTAAGTTCATTTCAGTTTCCTGAAAATCATATGTTTTAATGGAACAGTCTAACTGAATTAAATTCAAAGTTTTCTATCCCGAAGTGTTAAAACATATAAATAAAATACTACACGTCATTCGTTTACGCAACATTTTATTTACATAAAATGGTATATATATCAGGGCGACATGTTTCGACCTATTAGGTCATCCTCAGGTTCACCAAGAACGCAGATCTAAAGAACGCTTAGATCTGTGTTCTTGGAGAATCTGAGGATGACTTCTAGGTCGAAACATGTCGCCCTGACTTATATACCATTTTATATAAATAAAATTTTGTGTTAACGACTGACGTGTGGTATTTTATTTATACGAATTAAATTCACCTACTGCATATTTTGGGTGAAACTGATTTTCTCACTGCAGGAACTGGCAACATTATACTCTCAGTAAAAGCAAGCCGACTAATTTGGTACTTGAATACGAAAATTTAATAGAGAACTATTCTATAAGAAAAAAGTAAACAGCAGTATCCACACAAACCAGTGGTAACCACATAAAACCAATTCTAACCTCACATAAATTGACTGGTTCTAAAATTGTATCACAAGTTATTTTCATGTAAATTATTTTTAAGTGAATTTCGGATGGTGATAACACTTAACATCCACAGAATTCAGTCGTAATTTCCATTAAAAATGCTCCACGTTGCCATTTACGGCTGTGTACTTACTGAATAAATGTGTGCCCTAATATACTTACTTACTTACTCCATGGTGCAGAGTCCTTCTTGAGAAGCTAACTTGTTTGCAGCTAGTCAAGAAATTCCCCGCATTTCACGGAACCCGAAGGTTCATTACCACACTCACAAGCGTCCGCCACCTGTCTCTATCCTGGGCCAGCCCAATCCAGTCCATATACCCACATC